>SDBT01005696.1_pt1 | contig 20840 bp, 35 predicted proteins | sample 2277101 | NCBI WGS metagenome assembly SDBT01 (sample SAMN10404973, study PRJNA504765) | marine sediment metagenome | isolation source: marine sediment core GS10_PC15, 103 cmbsf | place: Arctic Ocean: Southern Knipovich Ridge | collected 2010
GCCCCCTTTTTCCGCGCCAAGGGGGGTCATCTTCCCCCCGGGGGGATGGGATCGGGGGGCTATGAGGGGGCCTTTTGTAGACCCCCCTTAAAGGGACCCCCCCAAAAGGGGCCCCCCCTGTGGGGGCCCCAAAGCCCCACCCACCAAACCCCCCCCCCCCCCCCATACACAAGAGGTGCACTTACCATGCGCGACACAAGTTCAAGCATCAGCAACGACTTCAAGTACGACTGGGACCGCAACAGCTTCGTGGCTGAGCTACCTGATGGGAGAGAGTTCCTCATCAAGTTCAACGAAGAGAGCAGGAAGTACGACATCACCATGCAGGGGAGGCCCACACCCATGTACATGGGTCTCACCATGGTTCAGGGCTTCGACTGCTACTACCTGGCGGCGAGGAAGCTGGAGCAGAACACAAACGTGGCTTGAAGCTGCTGGATGCACCAGCAAGCTAGCTAAGGGGCAAGACAGAGTGCTAGGGGTAGGGGGTGGTAGCCCTACCCCACACTCAACCCCTACTCAAGTACAAGCGGCGAGAGTGAGAGTACACACCACAAGCAGGGGCTTTCCGTATAACTGCTGTTCTACCGGCCCACCCCCAATATCTACCCTAATACTCCACCCAAAAAATGCTCACTATTTTTGAAACCAAACATGCACATTACCTGCCTAAAAGGGTATAGGACAATATTTCTTATGTGGCCTACAACAAAAACCCTTGCAACCTACCGGCCCACCGGGGACACTCACTAACGTGGCTAACACTCCCTATAAGCTCATTCCCTATAAGCTCAATATAACTAACCCAGACAACGCGGTGCTTCAGAAGCACTTGCAAAGCGGTAAGGTGTGGGCAGGGCCGAATGGTGACTACTACACAGGCGACAAGTACGTAGCTTTTATGTTCAATAACCCCATGCAGAAGGTTATGGATAAAATAGATGCCGCATCGGCCAAAACTATAGCTGAGAAAAAGAAGGCAGCATACGGCGGAGACTGCCCTAACGGCGCTAAACCCTGTGACCTGTTGGAAGACAACGTGTACCACGGGCAAGAGGACCCAGGTGACCTGTACTACACAAAGGCTCATGTAGACATGGACAGCTTTGTTGTAACCTGTGGACTTGAAGAGGGCACAATCGAACATTTCGGTCTTGACTACATTAGAGTCCTAGCTTCCTTTGGTGGCACCATACCGCTGTTGCCCAAGTACAGTGAGATGGAAGCATTGGTAGATAAGGTGTCTAAATGGATAGACGTGGAGCCTGGTGAGCACCTTGAGGTGGCCACAGAAGAGGGCCAGCCCATTAAGTACAAGGTGGTTACGACCGACAACACGCAGTTGCCCGCTGGTCTACACGCAGATAGCGACTACTATGTAGATGGAGAGTGCACTGGCGGAGAGCATGAAGAGGTCAAGTTCAAGCGTAAGGAGAAGAAGTTGAAGTCCAAGGTCAAGAAAATTCTCAAGTTGGCGGGGCCAGGAGGGGTGATTGTTGGTACTGTGAAATACGACCACCCAACAGTTCAGAAGGCTCTAAAATCTGGAGTAGCGCACATAAACAACGACGAACCCGACATCATCGTTGTAGCCAAAAACCAAACTGTGAAATATCTGCTGAAGGTAGCAGGAGGCGCTTTCAAGAAGCCATACAAGCCTCAGCCCATGGACCTGCCTATACCTGGTGTATCGTACATACTCGCAGACAGCGGGGGTCTTTGGCTGTGGCCATGGGCACTGAAGCTCCATTGGGTTAAGTTGCTGTTCAAGAAAGGCCAAGCTTGGATTAGCAATGACAAGGTGTTCGCTGTTGCTCCTGCTCATCACCAGGCGCTGTTGGCGCTGGCCAAGATGGGTGAAACATCTGTGCATGGGACAATTAAAGAACTAGAGAGCATGGGGCCTGCTCCTAAGAGCGGTTACGAGCAGATAACCAAGAAGATCATGGCAGAGGCCCAGTCGAACATGACCACTGTAGAAGCTGTAGAACTAGCTGCTACAGAATGGTGGCTGCTACCGGACATGACTCCGTTCGAAGTAGTTCGCTTCCAGCTCTACGAAGACAAAATGTGTATGCCTAGCAAGCTATATGGCAAGTGCTTGCACATTGTGTTTGGCCGATATGTCGGCATGATGGAGGGCGCCTCCCCGGAGCTAAAGACTGAATTCGAAGGCATGGCCGGGCCGGTGGGGGCTGCTTCAGTAGCCGAGGCTGCAGCCTGGTTGGCTGGTAAGATGATGCCTGTCGAGAATCAGATACTTCAGGGCGTAGGTGAGCAAGTGGTTATGGACCTCGAAGAGTTAACCCTCAAGGACATGTTGAACGAGCAGCTGGACAAGCAGATACTCAAAGACTATGCGGCGGGCGACGTCAAAAGCACCCTACAAAACCAAAAGCCAGTTGCTGCTAAATTTACGTACGAGAAACCCAAGACAGTCCACCACGACGGCTCTGGGGTGTTCGCCGGGATTGAGGTAGTAGTAGACAAGAACTTGCCACCGGGCACCATTCAGTTTATCAACCCCACTATCGACATGGTGACGTCTGGCGGTCTGGTTACCAAGGTCAAGTCTGGTAAAACCATAAAGATGGTGTCTCCCGACATGGAGGAGAAAAGTAAGTAGTGGGACAATGGCCGTACCAGAATACTGAGGATGTTATAGCCCAGTACAAAAGGCAGCAGAAGAGTTGCCCTAAGAAAAAGGGAGGCTCTGCTTCCGCTAGGACCCAGAAGACTAAACGCAAGCGCGAACGGCAAAAAGCCCGTAGAGACCTAGGGTTAGCTCCAGACACGCCGGCTAAAGTAGTTGAAGAACACATGTTACTGCGCCAGGCTAGGGTGGATCGTAATGCAGGTCTTACTTTTAACCAGCGAACTAGGCAGCGCAAGAAGCGCAGCAAAGCCCGCAAACGCAAAAACTTAGAAGCCGCGTACGCTATAGAGGGGCACCCCTGGTTAACTGCTAACTGCCGTCAAGGTATTCATGCGGAGGACAAGTGCGGCGTCCTCTGTGAGTGCATTTGCCACGGACTAACCGAGTCCAAGGAGACACAATGAAGTATCAATGGTCGAGCGTAGGAGTTCCCCACGAATGGATATATGTAGACGGCAGACCCTTACCTATGTCAGAGACTTGCAGTCTGCTAAACGAGCTAGACAAGAAGGTGTCCGACGTTGAGTGGATGCGAGACAACTGCATAGAAGTCTTCTGGGACGAGTTCAAAGACGGCGAGTACCGCTGAGCCATATACGAGCCCGACAGCATAGATGTCCACGGAGATGACTACTGGGATGTAGTTCATCGCGGACGACTGGAGGCAGAGAAGCAATGAAGCGATACTACTGGGAAATAGCGCTCGATTGGGTAGTGGCCAAAATCAGGCTAGAAATCTACCACTATCAGGAGCGGCGGAACACAGAGAAGACATTTCGTGGGCCTCCGTTCAATCTCGACTCGCAAGAGGCCGTAGACGAGAGACGGCGAAGAGAAAGAGTGGCATGGTATTATGGCTGAAGGAGAAGGATAAAATGCTTATATATCCCTGCCCTTGGTGTTACCGCAGTCGCGCACAGCAAATTGCTGAAGGCCACGCCGCAGACTGTAGATCAGCTGGTCCTGCTATAGAACGGTGGCGAACACTAAGTCGTGAATGGCACGAACGACGCATAGCTGCTGAAGGAGATTCAGATGTCACAGCTGGTAGCCTAACCGAAGAGATTCAGCTGTTGCACGGCGAAAACGCAGCTAAGCACATACAGTTGAACTACCAGGTAGTAGAAGACATCATCGAAGAGGGCGGCATAGGCTGTGAGGCCAACTGGTGGCAGAAAGTAGTTATCTATTGCTGGACAACCCCGCGGCTCTGGCTAGTAGACCTCTGGTACGATCGGGGCTATTGGTGGCGTCGCTATCTAGAGCTTTTCGGCTGGAAGTAGTTCCTCCCCGCGAGTAGAAAAAAAATTCTAGTGGAGTAAAAAAAAAACTCTAAGGTTCTAGACACAGCGGCCGATACATGGTCTACTACTACCATCAACTAACATTTGACTGGAGAACACCGATGGAAAGTGCAGAATTCTTTGAGACCTCGATTCTAGAGCAAAACGCCAGACGAGAAAGGTCCCGGCTACGAACGAGGGGCAAGGTCCACATGGGCACCCTGGTAGATCATGAACTCACTGCAAAGGTGGTAGAGATCCAAGAGGCCACAGGGTTGCAGTCCAAGGCCATTGCTCTACGTTTTGCCGTCATGCTCTCTCACGACGTCATCGAAGCCTTGGCTGACGGCAAAGAGGTAGTTATTGGGGGTAAGCCCCTGATTCTGCACTGCTTTGCTAACGACAGAAGCTAGCCATGATCTTCAGGCTAGTTACAACTATCATGCTGCTAATACTGGTGTTCTCTAGTCTGGCTATTGTCGGGCATCTTGAGACGATCATAGAACTGCTCAAGTGAGTCAGGTGATTTCAGTCCGTTGCGACTTCCGGGGTATGTACCAATGCAGCGGGGTGGCACGTAGTTTAGAACGAGAATCTACAGCTGCGTTCCATGCTCGCATTACGAAGAAGGGCTGGAAACTGACTCCAGAGTACAAACAGGATTTGTGCTCTAAGCACATGAATCTGAAGGAGAGGGCTTAAATGAGAGGCCACATCTTTCACTACATTCAGGCCACTGTCACCGCCGACGCCCCCTGGCACAAGGCTGCTCAGTCCATTGAGATTGCAGCGGTCTTTGGGATCGTCGCTTTTGTATTGGTTTACCTAGCTGTAGCAGGATTTGGGAGGTACATGAAACGTGAGTAGGACAAACCCTGAAACAGAGGCGGAATTCGCACAGGCTGCTGAAATGGCCCTTACTCCCCTTGAACGTGAGATGCTATACGAGATCGAGGAGAACGGTCTCATGATTACCTGTACCCAGAACAACAACGGAAAGAGGTTCAACAGGATTACGCTTCGTCTGATTCACCGGGGTTTCGTTCAGGTAATCAGCAGCAAACTCTCGCACGTTGCTGAAATCACTGAGAAGGGTTTAATGGCCCTGAGGCTGGTGTAGTGCAGTGGCATATACCTCTAATCTGTCTCTTCATACCGTCAATGGCTATTCTGATAGGGTACGCCAATATGCACCCAGGTAGTAGAGCAGACGAGTTTGTAACAGCGGCGGGGTACATACTGATTACAGGCATCTTCGTTGGGATGGTTGGATTTGTCGTTTTCTTCACCCCTGGATATATACTGTACTGGTGGGCAGCGAACAACTTCTTCTAATGGAGGGTAAAGACATGACGAATCTTTTGGGACTGTTGGAAACAGTGATTTCTGAGGCTAGTGTCCCGTCGCTGGACAAGCTGGCTATGGCTGTAGACGAGTATCGTCAGTCGGTTCATCTAAAGTTCAGCTTACACGATGACCATTTTCTGCAGGTACTTGATGCCGGTTTGAAGCGAAACGTCGTCAGAGAGCTACAGGGGGAGGTCGCCGATCTTCGTGATAGGCTACGGGACGAACGAGCAGTACGGGTATGAGCGAAGGCCCGAACATAGTACTTTGGGGGATGATGCTGGTATTCGCTGGGTCAGCGGCCGGGGCTTTTGTAGGCTGCACAGTATTTTGGGTTCTGAGTAGGGCCTGGCGTAAAACAAATGAAACGGAGGAGAGGGAACATGAAACGAGTAGCCACGCTTCTGCTCTTGCTGAGTCTTTCGGGGACTAGCACGGGATGCTCAACGATCCTGCAGGCAATGTTCATGGAACCTGAGTCCTACAAGAACGGGCGAACCAACGCCCAAGGAGAGGTGCTCGTAGACTGCCGCCGCGGACGCGGCTGCCGAGAGATCTAATGGCGGCTGACCTCACGATTGCCGTAGATTTCGATGGAACTATTGTAACCCACGAATTCCCAAATATCGGCCGGGATATAGGTGCAATGAGATGGCTGCACCGGTTCAAGGACGAGGGGGCTAAAGTGTTTCTCTGGACAATGCGTTCCGGCGACTTCCTCACGAATGCAGTCGACTACTGCCTTGCCAAGGGGTTCGAGTTCGACGGGCACAATTCCAACCCCCAGCAGCAGAACTGGACCAAAAGTCCCAAGCTTTTCGCGCACATGTACATTGATGATGCCGCTGTGGGGTGCCCACTCACACTGAGCGATTATACTGGAGAACGTCCCTACGTGGACTGGGAGATAGTCGGGCCCGAGGTTATGCAACGCATGGTCTTGATACAGTCTGGGGTTCTGGAGTTCTGAGGTGACTCTCTGTATAGTCGAAGTCCTGGCTCTAGCTGTGCTAGCTTATCTAGGAAGGAGAAAGCTCCATGAGACATCTAAAGCCCGAGGTAAAGCAGAAAATCAGACGATGGGCTCTAATCCTCAATAGAGTCGTAATCACTTCCGCCATCATCTTCATCAGCTTCAAGGTGTATTGGGGGGTGTGGCCGACACCCACAAATGCAGTGATTACAGGCGCTGGGGTTATGTGCGTCTCCTTCACCAACGGCATTACTTTCTGTAAGGCTGTAGAGAAGTACCCCCGATTCAGCGGGCCTTTCACCTCCGCAGGCGCCTGCGCCAGGCAACCCTTGCGCTACCCCAGGTAGAGGGTTATACAGTGAGTCCGTTTGTCGTCTAACCGTAGGACGTCCTTGCCTCTCGGCCTGGGAAATACTGGTGCAAGTCCAGTCAGACGGCCCATTTTCCGACCCTCTCACCATGGACGGTGTAAATGTCGATCCCGGTCAGACTAGACCCGATATATAGAGGGGCACCGACTTCTGGGGCTCTCCGAACTCTCCGAGAATTCCACAAAGACCAAGGACCTTTCGAGTCCTATATACTGCCTGTTTCAGGTAATATGGCTGTTGCGGAGACTCTCGTCGAAGAGAGTGTCAGTCCCCTAAGTATCATTTGCTCTGATTCCAATATCTACGGGGCCATGATTGGCTATCTGTGTGATACGAGCAAATCTCCCGACGAGCTAGAGTTTACGCCTATCAGCCCAGAGCTGGAGACCTTGCTCCTGGGTCTACCCAACGACGGGTCTGATGCTGCTGAGTGTGCTCGGATCTCAGTGGCGTTGAAGTGGTGTCAGTTGGCCGGCACCAACGACTTCATGAAGTGGCAGCGGATAGATTACGAAGGCCACTCCGCTAAGTATTTCGATGTCTATTACAAGGCGTTTGAGGCGATGCACCATAAGTTGAACGGGATGTCGTTTAACCTCACACACCCCCATATCCTGCTAAATAAGTATCGCGGAGACACGTCAGCTTTCATTTGGTTCCAGCAACCAGTATCGGCGAAAACCTTCGATCCTAAGGGGCTTTACAAGTGGGCCCTACCATCCATACCTAAATGGAATCCTAAGGCTACCACGGCTCTCCTAGGTTCTCTAGCAGACTCTGCAGCTACGGTACTAACGGTGGTTTCAGAGACTGGCGACTATAAGGGCATCCCTGGTGGAGAGTGGGAGAGGATCTACGTAGACGACAAACTGAAGGGTAATAAGCGGACCTACGTGCTTAGCACTCGAAAGAGTTCTGTTAGGGTAATGATGAAGCGTAAGCACGCCGAAGTGCCTGACGGAATGCCAGCTACCTACGACGATCATGAGATAACAGCTGAAAGCAAGGTAGAGTTTATCAAGGTACGCCCTGAGGTGTCTCTGTATTTCTACGATCTGTTCGTTAGGGAACTAGGTGCTGTAAAGGCAGAGACGTACTACGTTTTTTGTATAGATGGCCAGGTAGCCGGAGCACTTGGATTTTTCCGTAGGGAGTACGTAGTAAAAAGGAACCCCAAGCTCTACGAGACTTTTGGGCTGAACATCACCTCACAGCGGTATGCACGGCTAGGGCGTCTCTTGATGAAGGCGATGTGCTCACAGGAATTCATCACTCAGTTTGAGATAGAGACCAACCCAGACAAGTTGATGCTTCCACCGCTCACATCTCTAAGAACTACCTGCCTCACTAAGTACCCGGAAGCAAAGAAGAATCGGGGAATCTTGAAGCTGACCGAGCGCAAGCAGCTAGAAAATGGTAGATACTACTTGATCTACGACACAGCCATTCACCAGATCACCATCCAAGAGGTGCTGGATGAGTGGATTCTAAAGCATTCTGGATACGGGAGAAAATGATGGCCGACTTTGCCCCCAACAGAGTTAACCGCAGCATTGTAGGGCGCGTCAACGAAATGACGTTCCCCGCGCCGTTCGATATAACAGCTACTGGCGGCGAGTCTAACATGGGTTTTGTAGCTCAAGTTCTGACTGACGACTCAAAGATTCTGTACCAGACTAGAGGTGTTATCCCTTGGGCCATTGTGCTTGACCTGGAGAAGGATATATGGGCGATGCTGGCTGAGCGTATAGAGTACGAACTTGTAGACTATGTGCTGCACGGGCCAGACAACGAAGAGACCTTCACTTTGCCCGCTACCGCTGAATGGGACGTGCTACTTAAAGCCCTGGGCGTACTGAGCCTAGAACTGCGCGGGCATTTAATCTGCCAGAAGCATCACCACGTCATTAGAGAAGACGGGGAGCACACAAGATGAGTACGCTCAAGAAACTAGAGGTGGGCTCTGTTACAGACACAGAGGAGCAGCTAAAGGACTTTGAGCCTGAACAGAGAGTGGAACTCTATGAAGGACTAGAACTGTGGTACGTGAATATCGCTGTCTTGCGGGAACAGTCATTGAACGCGCAGTCGATGGCCACCAACATGTTCTTGGCCCTTACTGAGACGATCAAGCGTGACAGCCGTCTAGAATCTATGCCTCTCTGTGCCTGGCAGGACGGCAAGCTAGAACTGATATCCGGGCACCATCGTGTGCGTGCTGCGAGAAAGGCAGAATTCAACAACATTTGGGTTCTAGTAGATGTGTCGGGCATTTCCAGGGACCAGTTGCTCGCTAAACAGTTAGCCCACAACGCTATCACTGGCAGCAGTGACCCCGACATAATTGCTCAGATCTTCAGAGAGATCGAAGATGTCGATGCGAAGATAGAAGCTTTTGTAGACCCAGACATGTCCGGTCTGTCTAAGGCACCGAAGTTGACCTCCAAAGACCTTGACGTCTATGTTGAAGCTAGAGTCGTGACTCTAGTGTTCCTAGACGCGCAGAAGGCCGTACTGGAGAAGGCCCTAGAGAGACTCACAGGCGATGAGGATGAGGTCTGGCTGGCTGCCCGCGAAGAATACGATCTTCTCACTGATACAGTGAATGCGGTCAGTAATGCTTATGACATTCGCTCTATGCCTACGATCTTTGCCAAGATGGCAGAGATTGTTCTAGAGCATGTTGAGGGCGCTGAAGATAAGCTCCCTAACCCAGAGGAGATAGCCGATGAACAGCACGCTTGAGCACTTTGCCAAAGAGATTGGCCGAATACAACTTCGCCGGCCGGCTCAGCTCCTAGTAATGGCTGACGAAGAGGAAAACGTACTTCATGTAGACATATGTATCATGCAGGGAAACCTTTACAAGTTCGGACAAGTGTCTCATTTTGATGTAAAGGACCTAGAGAGTGCAGATAGCAAGGCGAAGGTGGCTTTCACTCCTGAGGGCATTGTCAAGGATCTCGTCAAGGACTTCAAAGACTTTTTGCAGTCCGATGCCTCAAACGGTTTGAACCCATCTCTAGTTTCTAGGACTGTCAAAGCCCTTGGGGCGGAGACCAAAAGACTGACGAGGGCTGAATTCCAGGGGAGGTGAGCGGTGGGACGGGTCAGGCGCTACCTTAGTACCCTATGGCTGGCTCTGCGGGGAAGGATCTCCCACCAGGATGAGAAGATCGCTATTGCGGTAGACATCCTGGCCGCCAGGGTGAAGAAACAGGACAGGAATCGTCGTCTAGGACTGAAACGCAAGCGGCGGAACAAAGCGAAAAAGGGATAGCCCTGACCAAGGAGAGGTGGTCGTGGCTAATAACATAGGTGTCAAGAAGGCTTCTAGATCCAAGGAGAAGGGTCCTAGAAAGTCTGACGTTGAGTGGACAAAGATTCGGACGCGATTCATCACAGAGAATCTGCGCTCTGACCGAACTACGCCTTACACCCTTCATGACGTAGCTAAAGACTACAATCTGCAGCACGGCACAGTCAGAAATAGATCCGCCAAGGAGAAGTGGCGAGACGAGCTGATTGATGCTGTTCGAGAGAAGGCAGAAATTGACATCAAAGCAGTCAAAGAAGCCACATCTTTTGACGAGGCAGAGGTCAGACATAGACAGTCCCAGTATGCCCGTATGGCACAAGCAAGGGCTGTCATGCGTCTACAGGCTCTTGATCCGTCAGAACTGTCCATTCGCGAAGCTATCGACCTTCTGAAGTTAGGAATGAACGAGGAGAGATCTGCTCTTGGTCTTCCCAACGAATACATTGCTGAGTCAGAGAGCGACAATTTGGAGTCTCCCATGGCTAAGGCCGAGCGGTATAGCCGGCTCAAGGGCCTTGGGGATCAGCTAGAGGCTTTCATCGCTAGGAAGGTGGCTTCTGAAAATGAGCCTAAATCTTAGAAATCTCACTGCTGAGGAGCTGAATGAGTTCCGAGAGCAGGAAGGTCTGACATGGGGCGACATCAGCGAGATGGCCCAGGTCCTTAGTAAGGACCCCAACCAGAACAAGCCCATTGTTAGCCTAGAAGAGTTCATTGAGTCCCCGCATTACATGGATTCGGCGGGCGCTGTCTACCCTACTATCATGGACTCGTTGGTGGAGCTGAATAACGGCTCCTACACAGAATCTGTCCTCACAGGTGGCATCGGTTCAGGCAAGACTACGATTGCTGTCTGGACGCAGCTCTATCAGCTTTACATCCTCAGCTGTTACGACAATCCCCACGCCTTATTTGGGTTGGATCCTGCCGACGAAATCGAAATCATATTCCAGAGCATTAACGAGAAACTTGCGAAGGAAGTTGGTTACGCTCGTCTCAAGACCCGTATTGAACGTGCTCCGTACTTTCAGAACATGTTCATGTACGACCCGCGGATCAAGTCGCAGCTTAAATTCCCCAACCGTATCATCGTCAAGCCGGTAGCTGGTACTGCAGCTGGCGCCATAGGTCAGAACGTCATCGGGGGTGTGTTGGATGAAGTTAACTTCATGGCGCAGACCGACACCTCTACTCGTAATGCCGACGGCGACTCCTACGACCAGGCTGTAGAGCTGTACACCAGCATTGCCCGTCGTAGAGAGTCAAGGTTCCTTTCCCAGGGTAAGTTACCGGGAATGCTCTGCATTGTGTCGTCTGCTCGTTACAGAGGGCAGTTCACGGACACCAAGGTTGCAGAAGCTGTCACGAACAAGCGGATCTTCATCTACAACAGAACATCGTACTCGATCAAGCCCAACGATTTTTCCAGCAAGATGTTTCAGGTGTTCATCGGGGACAACACCCGTAAACCCTACATAGTTAAGAAGGGGCACCCGACTAGAGAGGAAGATCGGCATCTCGTAATCCACGTCCCTATGGATTTCATTGAGCCGTTCAAGCAGGACATTCTGCAGGCCATGCGCGATATCGCTGGTGTTTCGACCACAGCGATGCACCCGTTCATTGTCAGCCCAGAACTTGTAAAGCAGTGTTTCGGAGTCACACCAAGTCTGTTCTCACGACCAGATGTAGACTTCACTTACAAGAAGCTACACCTGCACATGAAGAGAATGATCAATCCAAAGGAGCCCAGGTGGTGCCATTTGGACTTGGCGATCACCCAGGACTCCGCCGGCTTTGCTATCGGGCATGTGTCAAAGTTCATCAAAGTACCTAGAATCAAAGACAACTTTGACTGGTTGCCGGTGATCCACATAGACGGGATACTGGAAGTTGAGCAGGACCCAGATACAGGTGAGATCTCATTTGAGAAGATCCGGGACATTCTGTACCTGCTGAGAAGTCGGGGAATGAATGTGAAGTGGGTTACGGCAGACTCCTTCCAGTCCACCGACATGAAGCAGATTTTGCTAAAGCGGGGGTTCATGGTAGGAACCATGTCTCTAGACAAGAACACGCTAGGGTACGACATAACCAAGCAAGCACTCTACGACAACCGTGTCTGTGCTCCTGAGCACGAGAAGTGCTATGAAGAGATAATCACGCTTGAGCGCGATCAGAAGAAAGGCAAAATAGATCATAGACCTAACGGCTCTAAGGACTGTGCTGATGCTCTAGCGGGTGTAGTTTCCGGCCTATCCCGGCGGCGGGAAATTTGGTGGCGACACAAAATACCTCTGCGAGAGGTGCCCAAATCATGGTACGATACCAAGATGAAGGGGGACGAGAATGCGGATCAAGTTCTACAGTGATTCCAATCTCGAACTGTTCTTAGATGATGCTGAGGCGGGCATGTACAATGTCTCTGAAGTAGATCGGGAATCTGGTATCGTTGAGTGCGAGGATGATCCTTTCCTTGAATCAATGGCTCACGATTACTCAGGAGATCTGCTAGATGACTAACTACGCCAAAGCCAAGAAACCAACTAAGAAAAAGAAAGGCATCGGTTCCTTTGGGGCGACTCCCAAAGTATCTAAAGGAGGCAAAGGAGGCAAAGGTGGGAAAGACAATAGACCGGGGGGTCTTGGTCCACGACGGAAGGCGTCGTAAGGACCCTGAGGAAGAACTCTACAAGAACCTCACCCGAAAGATGACGAAGGACATGGTGATGGTGCCTACCTTGATCTGGCAGGCGCTCAACTTCGTAGTTGTTGAAGGCAAGGAAGAGGGTTTGAATATCCAAGAAGACATTCTGACTGGACTATCCCGCGGCGCTGCGGTGCCCGTCAAGTACATAGCCCAGCAAGAAGCCTTCCAGATCAGCAGAGACGTGGCTGCCGACGCTGCGACTATCCTGAAGAACTGCAAGGCAGACAACGCCAAGGAAGCAACTATTGCCGCTGCCTACTTCGTAGCCCACCTTGTTGAAGAACAGGTGCTAGCTGATCCAGGGTCCATGGGTGTGCTGTGTTCCATGCACATTCTGGAGGATTCCAAGCAGGACGACGTTGGGAACCTATGGCCATTCGACAAACACCGAATACCGAAAATCGCGGATAATATCCGGGAGAAGGCTCGACATTTAGGTTATTTCTAGACCACTAATCCCCTCACAACTGGAGACACCCCTCATGAACGAAACTAGTCACGAGCGAGACTCTATGCAGTACGCAGGCGGAGACTGCGAACACGAAGAACTAGATCGACTAGCCGACTTCCAAATCATGTTCGACCATGTGCTGGTGCAGATTGGCCTGAACTCCCTCAATCATGGTTTCCATAATGATTGGAACACCGGGGAGAAGATTGCCTTGGTCCACTCAGAGCTGTCTGAGTTCTTGGAGGCAGACCGCTCCAAGGAGCCGGAAAAGCCAGACAAGCATTGCCCTGATTTTCAGAACCGGACCATTGAGTTGGCCGATGTAGTGATACGTGTCATGGACATGGCCCACCACCTGAATCTGGACCTCTCCGGCGCTATCATCGCCAAGCACGCCTTCAACAAGACTAGACCCTTCAAGCACGGAAAGGCATACTAATGAAGTCAGGAGGGACGCCCGGAAAAGATACACCTGTAGATTACACAGGGACGCTGTACTACGGGTCCTGTGTACTACTTGGCGCCGGTACAGGATTGCTCACTGATACAGGACCAGCCCCCACGATGGTGCTCCTAGGCATCGCAGGGTTACTACACGCACTCTCTCGTTACGGAGAGATACAGGAAAATAAGAAGAAAGAGGAGGCGCTGTGAAGATCCAATTCTGCGGGACTGGCGGATCTGGCAAGACCACTCTCATGAACGATGTAGCTACAGCTATGGGATTGAAACCGTTGCCTAGCATTACTAGAATTGTTGGCAAAAACCACGGTATAGAGCAAGAATCTGACCAGTGGAAGATGTCTGAGTACAAGCGGTGGTTGTTCCAGGCTGACCTCTTTAACAAGGTGGACAATTATCTACTGGTCAGTAATGACTACGTATCAGACCGATCTATGATCGACTCGTTCTGCTACGCCATCTGGAAGAGTGGAACTGAGATAGATAACTACACCGTCGACAAATGGACTACCAGAGTAGAGACTTCCCTCAAGGACGTAGACTTGCTGGTCTATTGTGGGATGGACGCTTTCATTCCCCCCGACGATCAGTACCGTAGCCAGGTAGCCTCAGAGAGACGCCTGATGGATCTAGCCATGTACGGCATGTTTCTCAAGGTAGATGTTCGCTGCCGCCTGGCTATACTGCATGAGGCTGACCAGACAGTCAGACTTACTGAGGTGGTGGCGCTGGCCTCTCACAACACAGGAGTAGTCGGCGTACAAAAGGTGATCTAATGGTTACCAAGCGCGGGACAGTATGGTTGCTTATAGCAGTAGGAGGGGGTCTAATAGACTCTCTTTACCACGAGGCGTACCTAGCTTCGATTCTGCTGATAGGACTGCTTTGGATAGCGGGCACAGTTTACAATGAAGATGCTGTATAACGCGGAGCGTTACTAACCTCATTCCAATGAAAGGGCAGCCTCGAAACTAGGGTATAGTAAGGTGGTCTGTCTTGCCGCGTGGCAGGCCATTTTACGCAGGCGCCTGCGTAAAACCTCTCAGGTTCTATGACCATCTGCCGATAAGTGACCATGAGATTTCGACTCACAGTAGAAGTGGAGTACACGGGTACAGAAGACCACGCAGGCGCTGAGGCAGCCATGGCTTCAGCAATGACGTTCATGGCGGGACACGATCTAATGATCGCAGGACTTGATGAGGGCGCCTGCGTAAAGGAGCTAGCGTTTGGGCTCCAAAGACTCACACCAACGAAGGAGGAAGCAGCAAGTGCACACAGTGATAAAACTGAAGAGTTTTGGGAGGAAGGAGCGCAAGACGAGCAGCCCTAGTGCTGCGTTTAGTTTTGACGCTAGATTCCTTGCCAATCCTCATAGCCACGGCGATCTGCGGAATCTGGACGGACGAGACATCAAGGTCAGAGACTTCGTTATGATGCGAGATAACTGTGCCGGCGAGATATTCGCTGAGAACATTGCCAGTATCGCTGAAAGCGTAGCCAAGGTTGGGACTAAGAATGGGTACACGACCCAGCCTATATTCGAGGTGTTCTGCTACGGAGGCAAGCACAGGTCGGTTGCGATCGTAGAGCAGGTAGCCAAGCTCTTAAAGAGTAGAGGTATCTCTACCGGCATAAAGCACATGGAGCTGTAATATCTTCAGACGGCGCCATCCTTACGAGATTCGGTTAGATTTCTGACCCCTCATAGGAGAGCCCGAGAAGGGGTCCGAAAAGACCATTTGAAAAACTACTAATTGAAAGATATAAAGCAAGCAATCTCTTCTGGAGGTGATAGTACACTTTGATCCCTCGCTTAATCTGTTTTGTAGGGTTGCACACGTAACTCTAAGACGCGGACTGCGAGGAGGAGTTGATGTCGCCGTGGGATGTCGCAAATCCGTTGGGGATTGGCTACTTGTAGTCAGTCGCAAGAGGAAGGTACCGGGATGGGAGCCCCGGCCAGTCTGAGATGAAGGTAACGATGGACAATCCGACAATGTGCAAGGGCACCTGCTTTTGGTGCCATCAAGACAACGGGCTGATTTGGAAGATGGAGGGTGCCCACCTCAATCCAAATCCAACCCCCAAGAACGCTGTATTCGACTATGACCCCTGCGCCCAGTGCGCGGACGTGTTCGACAAAGGCATAGCTGCTATACGAGTCCACACTGAAGAGACGGCACCCGATTACATGAAAGAAGAGTGGGCGCCCTACCAGAAGGACCCTCTGTGTTGGCCTACCGGAGAGATAGTTCTAATCACAGATGAGTATTTCAAGCGAGCTGAGGTTCGCGAAGTTATCGGCAGCGCTATTGCTGATGAGATTATAGAAGATCGCTGCGCTATAATCCCGTTCAACGACTGGACGGATATGGGCCTAGACAGGGCACTGGAGAAACTTCGTGGATGAGCTGAATGTGGCTTACCTCCCTCTGAACCAAACCCTAGACGAACCTGATTTCCCAGCAATGCGTATGTCTGCTGCTGAAATGGACGACAGATTCGGTGGCAAAGGATTTTCGCTAGAAGGTCTACAAGACATGATTACATGCCTCGACTCCGCATGGGCTGAAGAAGAAGACGCCCTGGTGATTGAGGCATTCGGTGGGAAGATTCTACTGGTAGCCACCATAGACACCAACTCTATAGTCTACGAGTCCATTGTTGATCTGATGCAAGACTTCCCCGACGTGCTCAAGGCTGGAGGTTTTGATCTAGCTACTTAACTCTTGACTTACGGTTGCAGACTGGTGTAGGGTGAGACCACTGATGAATGGAGGCTGGCATGGCGAAGGGTGGGGAGAAGGACCCTCTAAAGGGTCTAGACGATTTTCTAGCTACTGCAACTGATAGTGGCACAGGCATTGGGTGTTTCACTTGTAATAGAGCCCCGCAAGGAGCTAAGGACGCCTGTGCGAAGTACGCGGAGATGGCCCAGAAGGGTACACTAAGGACGTCTCTAAAAGCTTTCCACCGTTGGTTGATGGAGAATTATCCTGACTATACGGTAGGTTACGACGCTATGAGGAATCATATCTTTGGCTGCCTCAAGCTCGAAAAATGAAGACCTTGAGGAGTTTCTAGAGACTCCTGTAGAAGCTCCCAAGCTCAGCCTTGATAACCCGTTCTTCGAGCGCTCTGTAGAAGATATACGAGCACTCCAGAAGAAGAAGCGGTTCATCATCACCAGCGCCCAGAACAACACTCCTATAGACGAGAAGTTCTGGAAGTCGCTGAAGGTCTACGCCAAGGACCGAGGGGCTACTCTGGTGGTTCTACCCACCAAGTACCGTAATGCGACCTCCCCCCTAGAGACTTCTGCTGAAGACATCTGGTGGGATGAGCGCCTGCTTCCCTACATGTACGAGAACGTACTGCACCTCCACAAGCGGTTGACGGTGTTTGGAAACGTCAGAATTGTAGCCACGGCTGTAAGCCCATTGACGGGCATGGAAACCCTGAGTCAAGGGTCTTCTGCTATTTTCGGTCATGCCCAGATTCAAATGACCACCATTGCTACCCAGCAGAACAAGATTGCGAAGCTTATGCACACCACGGGTAGCTGTACCAAGAAGAACTACTCGCGCACCAAGACGGGCTTCAAGGCTGAATTCCACCATAGCCAAGGCGCTGTCGTAGTTGAGAAGTCAGGTAAACACTTCCACATGCGAGCGGTGTACGCGGATAAGAGCAGCTCGTTCTATGACATCTGGGGGTACTACACACCTAAAGGTAAGAAGCCCTTGGAGCGAGTAGAAGGCTTGGTCCCAGGAGATACCCACGCTCGTCACATTTGCCCTATCGTAAAGAAGGCCACGTACCTAGGCAAAGACTCTATTGTGGCAATGCTCAAGCCCAAGCGTATCTACCACCATGACGCTTACGACGGATACTCAGGAAGCCATCACCATCGCAGAAATCCTTTGATTCGCTACGTCAAACACCAAGCGGGGTACGATAAGGTAGAGGACGAGCTGCAGATAACGGTTGATCTCATCAATGAAGTCACCCCTCCTGACTGTGAGAATGTAATTATCCCCTCCAACCACACCGAGCATCTGCGGACGTGGTTGTTCGAAGCTGACATCAAGGCAGAACCTTGGAACGCTGAGATTTACCACGAGCTGTGGCTGGCCATGATACGCACTGCCAAGATGACTGGCGGAGGCGTTGAGCACATGGACCCTTTTGAGGGGTGGGCTGCAGGTAAACTAAAACACACGGCGTCTTGGCCCAAGAAGGGTGACAAGGCCAATGGCTCCTATGAGGTGCTAGGATGTGAGTTTGGGCTACACGGGCATCGTGGTACCAACGGGTCCAAAGGTAGTTTGAAGGCCCTAGCCAAGATCGGCGTCAAGGTGGTCATTGGCCACACCCACACCCCTGGCATCTACCACGGTGGGTTTCAGACGGGCACCAGCACCCCCTTGACGATGGAATACACGGACGGCCCATCTAGCTGGATGAACACACATTGCATACAATTCCCGAACGGGAAGCGTCAGCTCATCCACATAATCAACGGGCACTGGCACGGATGATCATAATCACAGAAACCTCGGGTACTTGCTCAACCGAGCCTTTCTGGATTATGGACAATACCGACGGAACGGTTTCAACAGCTGATCCGTGGGGAAACTGTGAAGTAGCTATGGTGACTAAGATCAGTAGTCCCGAGACGCCTCCCAGCCGCCCTCGTCGTGGTAAGCCCTATATACCCTTCCGTAGGCCAATGCCCACTCATCGTCGTGATGTGGTCGTTCCCACTCAATACAGGCTTGGCGCCAGCTTGCGACATGCCCCCATTCATGGAGCAGGGTCTAGATCACATCTATCCAGACCAACTTGGCGTCTAGTTCAAGCAACAGCTCGCCACCGATAATCCAACTGGTCTCCCCGGTCATTTTCTCAGACTTCTTCATTGCACGTATGCTGAGGGTCACTGGGTATGGCGGTGGGTACTCAGACACCAACCAGCGAAAGATTTGCTGGGTACGTCCGCGTCGAGTTCTGGGCATAGGCATGTAGGGAAATTAGCCTTGACACCTCGTTGGTGCCAGCGTACCCTTCTAATCGAAGGCTATCCTCCTTCGCTCCATAGCACACCTGGCCTCATCAGCCGAGAAGCCCGTCGGTCCCAGTCCCGGCGGGCTTCTCATTTTGCGCAGGCGCCTGCGCTGCTGTAACCTACTCAAATGTCCGTAAACCCTTGCTCTAAGAGCGATAAAGCAGGTTTCAGATGGGGCGACGGTGGGCTTTGTTTCACCGGCTCCGAGGGTAAGGCCCGTGCTGCTGCTGTAGGCCGAGCTATTCATGCTCGTGACGCCGGCAAAGCAGACGACTTCACTGATTTAGAAATTGAGACCATGGTTGCTAAGTCTGACATAGAGACTGTCTACGCAGCCCTGGACGCTCTAGAACAGTTCGCAGACGATAGGTATGTCTGCTACGAGATAGAAAAGCAGGTACAGGTCTCCAAGGCAGACCGAGAGCAGCAAAAAGTGTGGGCAGAGGTCTATGTGCCTAATGCACTCGACTCTCATGGCGATTTTATGTCTGCTCCTGAGATTGAGAAGCTTGCTCACAAATTCATGGAAGATGGCCTGCTAAGAGCTGTCGACCGTAACCACGATAATGACACTAGCCCTGGAATGGTGATCATTGAAAGTTTCATTGCCAGAAAGGGCGACCCCGATTTTATTGAGGGTTCCTGGGTAGTTGGAGTCCATGTTCCCGATCCGAGAATTTGGCAGGCGATCAAAGATGGGGAGTTTAACGGCTTCTCAATGCAGGCCAAGGTCTACGTCCGAGAAGCTGAGCTAGAGATAGATATTCCGCCTGAAGTCCACGGAACCACCGATTTTGCCGAGAACGATGACGGCTCGGGCTTGCATACGCATGGGTTTCGTGTACGCTTTGATTCCAATGGGAAATTCCTCGGTGGCGAGACCACTTTCGACGCAGGGCACATGCACGAGATAAAGACCCGCACAACTACGCAGCCGACGAAGGGAATTGTCGGCGGCCACAAACATCGCTATTCTTTCCTAGACGAAATTCTGTGAGAGCTTGCTAAATGGCAAATCCGCACAAAAGGAAAGTTAAGGCTAACGAGATGTTCGATGGCGAAGGCCAATTCATCTCAATGGTTGAACGAGGCGCGAATGGCGTGCCTTTTCGCATCATGAAGTCGGAGGACGGTATGAATATAGTCAAGATGCTGAAGCTTGAGGGTCTGTTTGAAACAGATATTCCCAAGACCCCAGAAGTTCTCGCAGTTGTAACCCCGCTGGGAATCGACGTAGAGAAGGCAGTAGAACTACTCAAGAAAGCTGGTCTAGATTTCAGCACTGTTACTGAGGTAGACGACGGCTTCATCTTCTCGGCCGAAGGTACGGAGCTAACTAACGAGGGCAACACGACAGTCAAGCTCTCTGACACTGCAGCCGTGATAGTGGCCAACGTCTCTAAGGAGTTCGCCCCCTTCACCGGCTCTACAGACTTCTCTGAGAACCTGGCCAGTCTAGGGTTTTTCCCCGGCGTGCATCTAGCCCAGGATGTGTTCACAGACACGCTCTTCTCGGCGATGTTCAAGGCAGACTCAAAGACTGACGCAGCTACTCTAGTTGGTCAGCTTTCAACTGACTTCGGTAGTTCAATCAACGCCCTCGTAAACGAACTACCAGAAAGTGTCTTCAAGCTGGAGACAGTTCTAAAGGATGCCAGCGCCATCAACGGTCTGCCTGGCTTCCCGATCTCCGGCATGGGCTCACCTCCTCCAGGTGGTGATGCTTCGGACAAGAACGGCGACGAGATCGCTGAGCGTCCGGTAATGAACAAGGCTGATAAGCCAGGCCACGAAGACGAAGAGGACGGCAAGCCTAAGAAGGGTAAGTCCAAGGAGCACGGCGCTGCCGATGCCCTGGCAAACCTTAGGAGCCCGACGACTCTAACTGACGGCGAGGCCCGCGACGCTGGCGCAACTATCGCTGCCAAGTCTGAAGAGACAAACGGTGTAGAGTTCAAGGAAGGCGAGAGCGAGTTCAACTTGCAGGAGGCTTTCAAGGACATGGACGCTCGTATAAAGGCCACGTTCGCCTGCCTAGAAGAGCAGGTGTCCAAGATTTCATTCAAGGCAGACGAGGCAGTCAAGGCTGCTACCTCTGCCCAGAAGGTGGCGCGCAAGACTGACGCCACTCTCGCCGGCACAGTAGGATCTGCTGCTCCTGGTGACGAGGCGCTAGAAGTCGAAGATTCACAGGAGA
>SDBT01005697.1_pt1 | contig 20838 bp, 25 predicted proteins | sample 2277101 | NCBI WGS metagenome assembly SDBT01 (sample SAMN10404973, study PRJNA504765) | marine sediment metagenome | isolation source: marine sediment core GS10_PC15, 103 cmbsf | place: Arctic Ocean: Southern Knipovich Ridge | collected 2010
TCATATATTAGGCCATCATTCAGTTGGTGGTGGTCCTGATGCCGAAAAAAAAGCAGATGCCTTGGCTGAGAAGTGGGGATTCAAAAAAACGAATGATCATGGCAGTTGGATCTTTGAAGAACGAAGAAAAGTACTAAAGAGGTTGGTATCTGACATTGAAAAGCTATCTCAGGCACCGCCACTCAGAGCACGCATATTAGCAATAGAAATGAATTTCCTATTGCTCCAGCTAGCGACTTTAGTTGAATTTGGTAACGAGATAATGGAGGTTACAACAAAGGACATTTACAGCCTAAGAGCCATCATTGGATCACTTGTAGACGAACTTCGGAAAGTAAAGGGTTTAGAGACGCAGTTAGAGGGTATTAGAAAGCGACTTGCCTCAGTCGAAACAACTTCAAGTGAATACAAAGATATCTATGAGAACTTGAGGAAATATTTAGATAAAGTTAGAAAGGCACAAGATAAACAAAAGAAGAATAGAGATTATATTGATTAGTAACGGATTATGCTTTTCTTCAACAGCGATAGCATACGCTAAAAACCGCTACCTTTTTTGTACCGCACATTTAAATATTTGTACCGCAGAATAGGAATATTATAGATAAAAAGGTTATGGTTGAAACACTGGGAAATTAGCTTGGTTTAGTCGTGTTACTAGGCGGAAATAGGCTAGTTTTATAGGTTTTTACCCAGTCTTTTTATTGCACGATTGGGTATTTACCCATAAATATAAATAGTATTGACGCTTTAATAATGTAACGAAGGTTTAAAAATGAGAGAAATAGTTGAGTTCGAGTCAGTAAAGAAGGCTATGCTCCACCTATCAAATGAATCAAAAAAATCCTATAGAACTACATTGAAACAATATCTCCAATTCCGCAATAACAAAGAGGGTTTAACGAGTGAGGTCAATCCAGACATTCTTATCGAAGAAGCTAAAGAAAATATTGACTTTACCCAAAGACAGATCAACAATTTCTATATGTGGCTGCAGGGGAAAAAGATTGAGGGTCACAGTCAAGGCTTTAAAATATCAAATAGTGGAAAGATCCTACCAATAAAAGTTAAAAGGAGTTCAGCTCGCGCAAGAGCGTATGGGTATCTTCGAGGGTTTTATGCAAATAACAATATTGCTTTTGAGAGGACATGGAAAAAGAGAATTCCTAAACAGCAATTTAATAAAGAATCAATCAAGAAGGATGAAATTTATGTATTTTTCAAGATAGATGAAAAGAAAAAAGAAATCTATTTTAATCGTGAACTGATGCGACAATTCCTCTCAAATCTTAAATTGCGAGATCAAGCAATAACTTTGGCTCTATTGTCATCTGCTCAAGATACAGGCGACCTCTTTAAGCTAAACATAGGTAAGATTACAGAACAGAATATGAGCAACCGAATCTATTGGAATAGTACTAGAAATAAGACAGGAGTTCTATTCAAGACATTCTTCTCAAAAGAAGCGAAAAAACTGATAATGAGATATATAACTCAAGAAAGGAGAGATGCTAAAGATGAAGAACCTCTATTTGTGACTGCAAGAGGCAAAAGGATGAAACCAGATCATATTTCATCAATCTATCGTGATGCAGCTAAAAAGATGGGAGTCAAGTGGGGTGAAGGTGAACAGAATCCTCTCCGACCAAAGAGAATGCGACATCTATTTAGAACAGCTTGCGATACAGTTGGAATACCTGAACTCTACTCGAACATGTTTATGGGCCACAAAAATTCAATCGGGATGAATTATAGTGAAGTCAGTAGAGCCAAAGCTGAACTAGAATATTTGAGGGTTGAACCATTCCTAACAGTCTATAGTGAAGTTGAAGAAACAACCGGGATGAAAGAAGAGGTGAGCAAACAAGGAACAACCATTGACACTTTGACGAAAAGGAATGTAGAAATTAATAAAAGACTTGATTATTTCGTTAATAGTTCAGCCGAGAAAGAAGCAGAAAGAAAGGTTAAAGATGAAGAAACGGCGAAGGAAATCAAAGAATTAAAGCAGAAGACCACGAAGAAAATCGCAAAAAATATGAAGAAAATCAAAGAATTAACGAAAGAACTTTTTCAAGCAAATCAGAAGATAGTGAACATTGAGCGGGAAAACCGCAATTGGAAGATTTCCTTTGAGTACCTTGACAACATAATTCAAGATTTGGTTTCAGAGAAACGCAAATCAACTGTGGAGGAATGAAGTGATGGTTTGTACTCGATGTAAAACTGAGATGAACCATAAAATGGAATTGATGAGTACCCTCATTGTAATACACAAGTTTTAGATGGAGCATATATCTAAAAGAGATATCGAGGAAGGAATGAGAAATGAGTAATGAATCTAGAAAGAGCTGTAGCGGATGAAGAGTAATAGATGGGAATAAATTCTTCATTTTTTCCCTGAATAAAAGTATGTTTTCGAAAAGAGACTTTCTAAAAAGTGTGTGTCGATGCAGACTTTTGCTAAAAGTATCTTAGATCTAATAACCTTTCTCTTGTAAGAGAAGTGTTATCCAGATGGATACTTAGTATACTTGAAATCTGGATTTTGTGATGTTTAAACTAGATTTTTCACTCGCTTCTGACATAAAAGGTTCGGATCTCTTTCCCAAACAGCTGTTCTGCGAAGTCCCTCATGTTTCGTCTAAGTTTACTTCGCGGGATTCTGCGCTCTTGTAGTACACCATTCTCATCAACTATCACGGTGAAGAACACTTTCTCTTTCTGTCTTTGAGTTGGAGGTGTGTCAACTGCTTCCACCATCAAGACATCTTCCCCCCTTGAACATTAGAGCGATGGGTATCTAATAGATTATTTATAGCATACACGATCACGTTGGCTCTGCTCTTCCAACCATATTTTTTAGTGTCAATGATCTCATCAACTCTTTTGAGGAGAGGTTCCGGTAAACTGACTGATTTCCAACCTTTTCTAGGCATCTTTTTTCATCTAGTACCAGTACGAATAAGAGGCTTATTAAGATTACGGTACAGATACGATGATTATTACGCTGGTCGATAAAGCTGTGGGGCCAACTCAACTCAGGGTATGAGTACCACATAATTTAAATATAACTTAGTCCTAAATTAAACACTATGAAACTAAAACGGTGTGTAGCTACAACATTGAATACATATACTACACATACTGTAATTAACACACTAAATAGAGGTGAATGAAATGCCTAGACCTGGATGGATCTCAATCTCAATACCAGAAAAAACAGTCAACAAAATAAAAAAAGTAATCGAACAGAACCCCCACCTCGGCTACAAATCAACAAGCAGTTATATAACCGACGCATTGAGGAAATTATTCAATGAACACACCACCCTAATACCCCGCTTCCGACACGTAAACATAAACATCAAAGGCAACTCCATCATACTTCGTGATAATCTGGTTGGTCGAGATGTCGATATTCATTTCCCAACCGGTGGGGCTGTGCATTGTGATGATTGTGGTTCGGCGGCTTGTGTACACATTGATTACGCATTATCCCTGCATAATGTCACTGAATGGCTGAAACGCAGGGGATGGAAACGCAAAAACTGATCTAAAGAGAGGGATCAATATGGCTGTTAGAAAGAAACCTGTACGTTCGAACATTTTCATACTCGATGTAGAACTTTGGGCTTGGGCTAAATATAATACAGAGATTCAAGGATTAAACAGCGTCAGTGACTACATCTTCAACCTGATCAAGAACGATAAAGAAAGCTTGAATCAGCATTAAGAATTTGTTCTAACCATTCTTTTCGCTATTTATGCGGGAGCTCCGCCTCTCTCTGGACTCGAACAGTTATTGAGGCAGAATTTCTGAACTCGGGGAAAATATGTTAAGCCATCAACACAAAGCCGAGCGCTCCCAAGTCAATAAGTGACAAGTATATTTATTTATCTTTTGGTTTCAGTAATACTATGAAATCTGTAAGTGTGCCAAACTTTTAACGCCGTACGTGACGTCTTCCCGGAATCTGAATCATGATTAGACCGTGAACTTGTAATATTTGGGAAAGGCTTTTCTAAGTTTCCTTTCAAACTTTTCCATAGAAGCGTTGTAAATAGATCAAAGGTATACCATTCATCGCGAATTATAGACAGTTCCCTGTCAATGTTTTCTTCATAGTGAATTATAGATATTTCACTATCAATTTTTTGTAGCTTCCTATGTAAATCAGAAATATACACCTTTTATTGTAACTTATAGACATTTCCCTGTCAATGTTTTCTTCATAGTGAATTAATAGATATTTCCCTGTCAATGTTTTTGCAGCTTCCTATGTAAATCAGAAATATACACCTTTTTACACCTTTTATTGTAACTTATACGCATTTCCCTGTCAATTTTTTGAGAAATTTTTCCCATTTTATACAGAATTTATAATCCTTTAGATTATGTTTGGGAGAGAATCAAACATTAAAGCATTTCGAAATAAGGTACGAGACCTCGAAACTTTAAAATAGGGTATAATAGCTTTATCGAAAGAGAGTACTAGTACGGTAACGCGTACTACTGCGGTTAATGTATGTAATGTAATGGAAGGTAAAAAAATATGTTAAAAACGATTCAAAAAGTAGGTAGGGGACCACAAAACCCCCCACCATGGGACTTACACAATCACTCAATCAAGCCGCATAGACAGATCAAGGAGCGTGCAATTATTAGTTGATCTCTAGTTTTAAAAAGGTTTCTATTCGGAATATATCTTCTGGAAGACCTCGCACGTTTGATGGTTCAGTGGGAGCTCTAAGACCAGCACCATTCGCCAGATTCAGTGACCGAATAATGGAGTACATGGCCACAACGTTCAGCCCTATGTACGCAAGAGTATTCAGACAGTACTGGCATAATTCCGTCTTCTCCAGGATGAAAAAAAATTACTACAGTAGCAACTTTATGGAGAGCCGCGGGGAAATTTGGATCCCAACCATTATGAGCCTAGAACAAAACATGAAATTCTACCGCATAGCATGGGTAATCGTCGCCAAGGGAGATCGGGAAGACTTTAAGGAGAAAGTGAAGCAACTCCGACATGACCGCCGTGTCTCACACCCAAGAGCCTATAATAAGGGTGGCGCAGCTGGAAAGATGGACTCTGAAACCTTAATCTATATCTGGAAAGAAGGATCCCCAAGGAATAAAGCCAGATGGCGCCAAGACAAGAAAAGAGTGAGAGAAGGCCTTAAACCTAAAGAGGAATGGATCCTCAGAGACTACTATTTAACAACTCCAGGGATTGTTCCCAAGATTAGAGCATGTCCCTTCTGGGCTGAAACCCCGGAGATAGCTGTGATGAACATTCTGAAGGTGATAACCGGGTTCATCGAAGACCGCATAAAAGCTATGATAGGATCATTCCATCTAAAAAGTAAGCTAAGTTCCTGGAGGGGATCACTAACATCCACTCTACTATATATAACTAATCTAATAGAGAAGAGAGGATTAGGGGCAATCGCGAATGGGTTAAGGTGTATGACTCATACTCTTAATTGGCTACGTCAGAAGAGAAGGCAGATCATAGCACATTTAGCGCAGCAAACTCATATTATGAGCTTAATTCATAAAATAAAGCCGTTCCAACCTCTTCTAGAGAGAATTAGAGCAAACCATAACCCTTACCAGCTTGAACCTAAATCTCCGCTGATTAAGACCCTTCTGCAGCTCTGCTACGTGGCTAAGGGTCCACCATTCTAAACTCTTTCATCATGGAGGAATAGGATTTAGTATGGGAAAATCGTCTTGGGTTAGGTGTGGTTATTTAATGGCTGACAAGAACAAGCAAACTGTCAAAATCATGGTGGTGGAAGGAGGATTAAAAAAATATTACGTTGCAAATCTTGGAGATGCTTTAGAGGTTATGGTTGGTAGGAGAAGATTCGCTGCTATGCTCAAAAAAAGGAAGTAGACAGGAGATCTCATATGAAAAAATGGAAATTTAAAAGTTTCATCGAAATAGATCACTGAATAGAATAAGTAGCAGACATGGGCACATCCCAAAGCAGTACTGTTAACAATGAAAAAAGCCTCCGGTTTTTCTGGAGGAGGTGTAAAACAACCTAGCTGCAATTGAGCAGCCGAAATGTTTTTAAAAAAATATGGAGCGTGAAAAAAAAAATGAGTTTAACAGAAAAACCAAACCTAATCTGTAATTTTTGCAAGAACAGATTCACAACACGTAGGCAGGATGTGATCAACTCAGGCCTCTGCCCCGACTGCTTCATAGCAAAAAACGAAATTATACCCCACATACCAGCAAAACCAGTAGAAATCAAAAACAATATTTTTCAGAGAATACTTGAAAGAGAAAAATGACGAATATTTAAGCAGAGACTTCATGTTCTTTGAAGAGATGAAACTGTACCATATCAAAATAATTAGCGAACCAAGAGAAATCGAGACAAAATATGGTCACCAGAAGTGCTTCGACGTGCTGAATCTGGAAGATAATATTGAGTACACGGTTATCCCCCACTTGGTTCTCGAGAGAAAACTTAAATCTAAACAATTCGGAGTTGACAGCGAAGTCGGCGTCATCAACAAAGGGAAAGTAGTCGGTGTCAAGGGATCACAATATTATGATTACGACGTTTTCAAATGGGATCCCAATATGCTCACAGAGGAGTAAAAATCACCCCTTTTTTTGTATTAATACAACAATCATAAGAACTAATGAATAGGATAGGTTATCAGCGAAAAAAGAGTTGATTGTATTTAAGTTGATATTAAAACATATTTTTCGGTCTAGGGGGTAAACTGGGAATTTGGGGGATTTAAATGCCTAAACGTGGATACCGACGCGCAATCATCAGATTAATTCAGGATGATTCTGGCGTACCCGGTTTCCTCTTCATAAGGGGAAAGTCGCGTAAGGCTACGCAGCTGCTGATGGAACACCTGAAAAGAAGGGGATCATTCACGCGTAATGATATGGGACAGTTTGCCAGAGATCTGCAACAGGGCTTCATTGAAGAAGGGTTCACCTACGACTACAGCTCCTTTTACACCCGCGTCTTGAATAGGTTGCTGGACTGCGGACTTTTAGAATTTAATAACAGACATTACCGACCGGTATGGCAGCCAGTGTCAAAAAGGGGTCCTGGAGGCCATAACTTTTACAATCTATGCTTCCGCATCTGCGAACAGTGGAACAAATACTTTTTTGAAACATAAATTCCCTGTAAAATCTTATTAAATATTAGGGTAGATAATGGAAACCAATTAATCGATCTCATTTAAACAGGTGCTAATGCATGCGAATATTAGCAAGCGTAGATATCGTAAACGTCGTAGTTGCAAGCACCCTCAACCAAACCCTCAACCTAAACTCCATCGTCAAAGCCTTCCCTCAGGTGATATATAAGCCAGAAAGTTTCCCAGGTCTGATATATAAACTTAGGAATCCGCAGACAGCACACCTTATTTTCAGCACGGGGAAGATGGTCTGCGTAGGCGCCACATCTAAAAGAAATGCTAAAAGAGCTGTTAGAAAGGTTATTCAAAAATTGAAGGACCGAGGCATCCTGATATTCGAGGAGCCCAACGTCAAAGTTGTGAACATTGTCACCTCAGCAAACATAGGAAACTACATTGATATAGAGAGAGCAGTTCACATCCTCGAAAGAACCATGTATGAACCTGAACAGTTCCCAGGACTAATCCACAGAATGGACACGCCGAAAGTTGTAATTTTATTGTTCTCCACTGGCAAGCTCGTGGTTACGGGAGCGAAAACGGAGGAGGATGTTTACAAAGCCACACTAAACATCCAACGAAGGCTAGAAAAAGAGGAATTAATCAAATTTTAAAATGAGAGAGAACTCGCAAAACAAAGACAATTATCTCATTTGAAACGAGGCAATAAATTCCCATCCAGTTCAAATGAACTTAATGGGAAAGGCCAGGCTCGTGATATTGTTGCCCTTAAATTTGTTAGAAACAGTAAAAAAGTGAGTGTAAATGGGTTTAAGTTGGGAGGAAATTGTGCCTACATATGTGATATGGTATTATAAACTCTAAAAAACGATTAGGGACAGCTTGCAGTACCACACGAAAAAGTTTACATTTAGGTAATAAATGTAAAGGTATCCGAAGTATATCAATCCGGAATCACCACTGCAAAGGATGAAAACTGTGAATCTGCGAAAAATGGAGACAAAAGAGAACCTCCTCACAGACTTTTAGGCGGATCAGCTGAAGGCAGCATGTCAAGGATTTAACTTAATAAAAGGGCATCGTTCTCTAGTAGCTATGGATTATAACGAACGCAAAATATTAATTCTGGAAACCATGGCTGAATTGCAGGAAGCGGACGCCAATGATATCTGCGAAGTATTGGGCGATGCAACCTACCCAACCATAGGAATGGCGCTTCTCCACTACCACAGGCAAGGCCTTCTCAATAGGGAAAAACATGGCGGTTTCTATCGGTACTGGCTCACAACCAAAGGCTATGAACGGCTTATATATTTAACAAATGTTGAGCAACAGTAGCTAGTAACATTACCGAAATATATAGGATACATATCGAATATATCCCTATAAAAATAGCTGAAATATATCGGGAATATATATGCTATATATAGGCTACATTATGTATCTTTTTTATATTTATGCACTGTGATTAAGACCTTGACGTTTTTTAGCAAACAACAAATACACATATGTATCCTCGTACATATTCAGCTGAAAATATACAATCTACCCTGAAATTGCAACATAAATAGCGTACATATTCAGCTGAAAAGATACAGTCTACCCTGAAATTGCAACATAAATATTGAATGTATAAATTTTTATATCGGTTCATCGTACTCGTACAGTAACCAAAAAAAGGGGATCTAGAACTATATGAAAAACACGTTCAGAGAAGGTAGCAAAAGCTATAGTATAATGGAGAGTATCAACAAGGGCGACACCTACGATAAAATCGTAGACACCATGAAGCTGAAAGGAAAACACGATATCTACATCGCCGTGAGCAAAAATCGGAAAAATATTAAACTGAAAAACCTCCAGAAAAAGGCAACCTCACCCATCGAAGAGAAGGCTGAAACTGAGGAGGAAAACTCCGCATCTGAGAATGCCCCCAAATCTTCTGCTGAAATGATTGAAATGAAGAATCGAATAGATAAACTAAGCGAGATAGTAACAAATTTCACCGGAAATGAAGGAAAACCCCTCTACAGCCCATCCCCAACTTCAGAACCCATGGGTTCTCAAAAGAGAATGGAGGTAACGGTTGAACCCTCAATGAAGCAAATAGGAACATGGGTGTATGCGAAAAATCTTCTTTTCTTCGATTTTGCTAGAGGTGGATCCTTTGAGGGTGCCTTAAAAAACTTTAGTGGAAATTGGAGCGATTTTATAAATATTATTTTAGAGTCATATTTTAAAGATAAATTTGGTTCTGAAATCGGCTTAATGAGTAGGCGGTATTTGCCATGAGCAAGAAAACGACGAAACGCATAATTGTTCCGAAGCCCACGATAAAAGAGACGACAATGCCAATTGACTCTGCACTTTTCAACCCTTCCCCTTCAGCGTATCGATATAGAAGCAACCTAGATAAAGAGTTAGCGGAAGAAGATCAGATGGATGCGAGAGATCTTAAACGGTTGCGCGTACGAGAAATAACAGCTAAACGGGAAGCACGAATCAGAGAATTTGAAAAGCGAAGCGGAACAGGAAATTTAAACGGCAGATTTAGTAGAGAACGCGATGTTTTAGCTCGGGCTCTGATTACTAACCCGAAGATTCAGCAAGACTGGCTGGATATGAACCCAGAATCAAGATCAATCCTATTAGCATCTGCAAACACATTAACGCAACAAAATCAAAACCCTGGCACTTTATCAGCATATTTACCTTTCATGATGCTCCAGATGAAACAGAACCCTCAGACCAGCTCTAAAGAACTGATAGAATTAATCAACGTGCTTCGACCAACCGGAAACCCGGGGAAAAGCGAGACCACAGAACTACTTAAAGTATTAATTCCGGCGCTTCAACAGCAACCGAGTTCTAAAGGAACCGTTGCAGAGACATTAAACGTAGTATTAGCTCTTTTTGATCGGATGGCGCAGAAAGATCGTCAACTTTACACGCAGCAACTGAAACATTTAGAAGGCCAAATCATTAATCCTCTTGAATGGATCAAATCCATGCAATCGAATGCGAAAATATTTAATCAAGGAGCGCCGAATATTGAAATTGAACGATTACGCGCAGAAAATCAGGAGAGGATGATGAGGCTAAATTTTGAACACCAGCGTTGGAGGGATGATAAAGATTTGGAGATTGTGGCTGAAAAAGGAAGGATGGATCTGATGTCGAGCATGATTAATAAAGGTTTGGATACAGCAGCACCGCTTTTAGAGAAATTTATAGGCGGAATTGAAAAGAAAAAGGTGAACCCTCCAGGAGTGAAAGCTGAATTTACTCTTAAATGTGTTAAATGCGGAACGCCAATCCCAATTATTGGCGATCCTTCATCTGTTAATTGTCCTAACTGCGGACTCGCTCATCAAAAGAATTTGTTAGATCAACCCGCTCCTCCCCCACCGAAAGTGCAAACAGGCCATGGAACGTTCACGATGGTGCAAAAGCCATGAGTCAGAGGAGGACTCGTGAGTTATTTATCTTGAAATTGATTGAAAAAATCACAAAAAATGAGAAAGTTGATAAATTAATCAATATCGGCGTTAATACTATTGTTTATAGAATTTCTCAGCCAAAACGGCATGTTAGAACTAAAATTGTTTATTTGCCAGAAAGAGATAAAAAATCAAAAAATAAGGTGATTCATAACTGTCCATTCCCATGGTAGATGCTGATCCGCAGGAGAAAATTGTCACTCTTACGATTCCGCAGCGTGTTCAAATTGGAGAAACTTTCAACCTTTCAGGTAACTTACTCAGCTCTCAATCCGATGTGAGAGATATTGAATTATCTATTCAGACGAGACAGAACGGGGGAAAATGGGAAAACCTTGGGGAGACGATGACTGATCTGGATGGTCGATTCGAGTCCAATTTGAAAGCTCCAACAAATACGGGAATTTATGAACTAAGGGCGCTTGTACCTCAAAATAAACTTTTAATTGGCGGTGAATATGATGCGAAAACGATTGAAATATACAACGCTCCTAATCCAGCTGCAAGAAACTTAGGGGATACGCTTCACACATGGATGCCAATCTTAGCTGTCGCTTCACTTGGCTTCGCTATGGTGGGATTTGGAGCTTACAGCACGAAAATAAAGATGGTGAAAACGAATAAAAGAGATGGAAAATTAAATAGTTTGAGTTATGAATCAGCAAATGGAGGTGACATAAATGGTTACAAACCCTAAAATTGTAGTGTTCACGCAGAGTACCCGCAGTGGAAAATCTGAGTCATCAACTCTAAGTTTTGGTTCCTTAGATAGAATTAAGAGAGAAATTAAAAGTTTGGAGTTGCAAGGACTAAAAATCACAAGAATAAATGTGTATGATCCTGAGATCCATTTCGCTTTGAGCAAAATATTTCCTACTTTAAAGGTGGTTTTTCTATAAATATGCGTATTGCTGATCTTTCAATGTGGCGAGGAAACAAACTCGACGTATCCTTCGAGTACTCAAACTGCATATACTTTTCTGGAGATATGCAGAGCTTTCCCATAAAATTGGTGAGGTCTCAATGTGGATTGGAAAAAAAATAAGGGACTGCGGCGGCGCTGTATTCGCTGGTTAAATTCGCCTCTTCAGACTGGAATCGCATAAAACAGTTTGATCTCCACACAGAAATAAAAGAAAAATTGGCCTTAAATATAGAAAAGGAATAGTTCATTGGGTCAAAGTTCATTCAGACATCGTCGTGGACTTTACTGATGAAATTTTTCTCTATAAAATTATGGTCAGGTGCGGAAAGGAAGTTATGTTTTAGGGTTGTGGCGGCGGGTTTTTCAGCTGGTAAGCGTGTTAAACCGCTGGTAAAGTAAAACCCTTAGACCAGAACCACATAATGGTCTGTGATTTCCCCGCAAAATGTTGATGTTAGTTGGGCGAGGAGCACCCCGGTTTTACATCCTGGAGTTCATAAAAAATACATCCCATGAACCGCTACACGTAGGAGATGGTGCGAGCTCACCAAAAAACTAACTATAAAATTATGGTAGACAAATATACGTTGTTCGTCAGATGTTGGTTTAGACTTTTTGAAGGTTTGATTTCTTTAGGAGGTTGATTCCGTGATGTTCAAATGATATTCTTATCGATGCCCTGATGGCCTGATGGCCTCACCAGTGTTAATGTAGATTTCCTTCTCAATCAGCTGGTTGAGGCAGTCAACTTGTGAGGCGTATCGACACACGTTTCAGCATCTTCGCCATAAAATCATAATGGATAGATTAAGGTGAGTAAAATTTAAAATTATGGGATGAATCTGGAAGACTTTGTTCTTATGTTTCATCGTTGATGATTGATAATGTGCCTATTCTTCCAAGTCTTAACTGGGGCTCTCCTCTATATCTAGCGATGTGACCTTTCTTAATTTCAACTATGTCTCCGATGTGAACTTTATCGATCTTTTCGTTCCACAAGTTTAGCCTTATTGATCCTGTTTCATCAGCGATCTTTACATTCGAGACGGAGGCCATGTGTCCAAATCGTGTATGAACCTGTTTGGCTGGTGGGATCTCAAGGATCTTTGCTTTAACATTAATCCCCTTCATTCCGTAGCTTAATTGACCGATCTTCTTCGGTTTCCCCTCAAGCCTCCTCTGCGCGTGAGGAGACAGTGGAAAATGTTGGATCTGATCCTTCACATATTCAGGATTTTTCAGAACATTAAGGTTTATTGGGAATTGGGAGATCACTTTCTCTCCAGCGGTTATGATAAATGTAGCCGAACTCTTTTTTTTATCTCTCTGCAAGTAATCTTTAGATCTCCGATGTGAGATGTCGCATTACGCCACGCTTCAATGAAGGCTTCAATTAAATGCTTTGGATCTAAATCGTACTTCCCGGCGATTAAGACGATTGATTTAAGAAATTTGAAGTATAATATAGTTCTGTGATCAGGACGACCTCTACCCCTTCTGCGAGACATCCATCCTCTCGATGTTTCCAAAGGTTACTAGACTCCTAAGTCCTCAGCTCCAACACTTAACACTTCCCTTCCCCTAATCATGCTAGATATCTAACATTATATATAAATTCTCTATTCAACCATTAAGTCTATTGGTACCGCACATTTAAATAATTAAATAGGGTGGGTAAACAAAAAAAATGTTTTATCCATATATTTTTCGTATAATCTCTTCACATTGGTCTACATCTTCTATATTCTGCAACTCTTCTAAATACCACGTAACTTGTTTCCATTTTGTTTTGAGTTCTGAAAGATTGTGTTTAGGTCCAGCTATTTTTTTATCATAGGTCTCTTTGTATTTTTTGAGAGTGGACTCTTTTACTACCTTTATTATGAAATGAGAAATAGCAGTTAATCCAAGCCAACTAACAAAAAAACCAATGATAAAGGAAACCCATTCTCCAGTAAGTAGCCATATTAAACGTGAAAAGAGTATTGAAGGCACAGGAAACACAAACCATTGAAGTACGGGGATAATATTCTTGCGCCAATCCTCCGCTTTTCCTCTGCATTTACTAACATTGAGGTTATATTCTGTTTCTATTTTTTTGTATTGATTCTGTAGATGTTCCTCTGAGGAATCCACAGCCATTTTTTGAGCAACTAGAGCCTTATAGCAGGCATCCCAACAATCGAATAAGCTTCTCCTTTTAAAAAATATCCTTGCCTCTTTCAACTTCCTTTTAGCTGATTTGAGCTTATCGGATATGTCAATAGAAATGCCATAAGATTCAGCGTCTTTGATTAGTTCTCCTGCAATCTCTATATCCTTCCTTGCTTGAGATTGTGCTTTATCTTTCAGTTCTTTAAAGAATGATCGTAGTCGTTTTTTCATAACTTCAAAATTCTTTTCCAAGTCCGCTTTCACACAATAATATCTGTCGCCGTTAATAGCTTTCCGAAGATGTTCGATTGCTTCATCATATTTGCCTAGCTTAACACAATATTGTGCGTGTTGGTAGTGGACTTCATAAAAATTTGGAGATAACTCTAATGCCTTTGATGTCGATTCATATGCTTTTTGAAAATCTTCTTGAAGATACTTTATTAAACTTATGTGTAGAAGAGCAAAACTGGCGTGATAGGGAGACTTAGGAAAAGCATATTTTACAGCTTTTTCATAATAATTTAATGCTTTTTCTGAGTTCTTCTTTTCAAACAAAAAAATATTTCCTAAATATTGATGAATAGTAAAATCATATCGATTTTTCTTTTCTGATTCCAAAAAATCTTGAAGTGCATCATCAAACCAGCCATATCTATAAGCCTCTTCGGCTCTTTTCTTTAACTCCTTTGCTTGAGTGTCCAAAGGGGCTTGTAAAACTTTTAAAATATCTTCAAGTATCGTCCGCTGCTGTTCCAGTTGCCAGACCACTTCTGAGAAACCCCACTCAAATGCAGAGGCGAGGCTTTCAAGCCCTTCAGCAAATCTATCAATTCCAAAAACAACTTTGTCAATTCCGCTTGTTATTCGTTCTTGACTAACAATAATACGATCAGCTACTTCAAGTTGCGCCTCAACAATTCGGGTAGTTTGACTAGATATAAAGGCAGAAATATTTTCTGTAGTTAATTGTCTAGGGTGTATAATTTCCCATTCGTTTAGGCTTCTTTCAAATGTCAAATTTACACTAGACATAGTTATCTCCTCTCTCCAATTTATCTTGAAGATTATAGTATTTAACAGATTTGTTTGAACTGTTCTAGTAGTAGCTCTTGCCAGCCGTTGGCGGCGTGTTGGTTTCCAAGCCATTGGGCATTATTTACACCATATTATATTATCTGTTTGTACCGCACATTTAAATATACCAGGGTAAACAAAAAAATAGTAAAGGTTAGATGGATAAAGTGGAAGAGGGATGAAGATGAGAAAAATAAGGGATGTGTTAAAGTATAGGGCACTCCTGATGATATGTAGCGGTATATTCTTAGGGCGTTTACTCTCTTTCATAATCATAAACGAAAAAATTCCTCAAAGTTTTTCTAGGATCATCTATTCAATTGAACCAATATTGATACGTACACTATATCCAGTTGGAATTGTGATAACATGTGGATTTACCCTTATTTGTGTAATTTTGAAGCAGACTGTACTAGAAGTGGATCCTAAAGAAAGTTTGAAACAGGGATTCCGCAGTTTAGGAATTTATATCTATTTGGGAATTTTTGAATTATTCAAAGAATTGTTTAATAAAAAAACATTAAAAGTTTTACTTTGGCTCATCGGATTATCCATATTAGTGGTTGGCTTTGCTAATTTGATAGGTTTACTTTTAATGTAGTAGCACACTATCTTGTTTGCACCGCACATTTAAATACTTAAATAACTGGGTAAACAAAAAAATATGAGATTAAGGAAGAATAAGTATGATAGCATATGTCCTAATCAATACGAAACAAGATGTTATAGACGAAGTTTTAGGATTAGTGAAAAAGATTGATAACGTAACTGAGGCATATGCAGTCCACGGACTCTACGATATCATAGCGAAGATCGAAGCAGAAACCGAAGAAAGATTGAAAAACACCGTCACTTGGAAAATAAAACAGTTGTATGGAATTAGATCAGCTTTAATCTTGATTACCAAGGAAAACATAAATAATTCCAAAAAAGTTTACTTTGTCCCCGCATAAACCATGAACTTTTTTTGTACCACAAATTTAAATATGTGGGTAAACAAAAAAAATTGTCGAGGATGTTTTATGAGGAAGGGTTCACATCATTCTTTGGAATCTCGAAAGAGAATATCTGAGGCTAATAAGGGTAAATATGTTTCTTTGGAAACTCGAAAGAGAATATCTGAGTCTCATATGGATAAACCTATTTCTTTGGAAACTCGAAAGAGAATATCTGAGTCTAATAAGGTTAAAAATCTTTCTTTGGAGACTCGGAGAAGAATGTCTGAGGCTAAGATGGGAGAAAAAAACCCATTATATGGTAAGCATCATTCTTTGGAGACTCGAAAGAGAATGTCTGAGGCTAGGATGGGTAAACCTCTTTCTTTGGAGACTCGGAGAAGAATATCTGAAGCACGTAAGGGTAAACCTATTTCCATTGAAACTTGGAGAAAAAGGATGGAGCGAAGAAGAAAAAGCACACATACTTGACCTATTTGTACCGCAAATTTAAATATGCTTGATTAAATAATAAAAATATTGAGAGGGTTGAAGAATGAGAAAAAAAATTTCAACTATTTTTGGTAAAGCTGAAAGATCGTTCGATGAGTTAAAAAAAGAACTTATTGGGCTTGAAAATAATAAAGAGAATAGAGAAAGCTTAAGAGAGGAACTGGATGATCATTGGAAAGAAATCAAACGAATTTATCATTCCTACATTAATCCAGCAATCCATTACAAAGATAAAGATGATAAATGGATAATGGCACGATATTTATATCAAGAAAAACATGGTAGTTCTATTATTGAGCCATCTGATCCTTATCGTTGGATCGAAGTTTATAATAAGGTAAAGCCACCTGAAATGAAGCCGTGCAAGGGTTATCCTGTTTTACTTGATGGAAAATTAGAAAAAGGCTCAAATGTTTGTGATGTGCTGGGGATAAATTATGGACAGGATTCAGCACCAAGATATCTATGGAACTATCTGAATGATCTTGCTGACAAAAATGGCGTTGAGAATCCAGATTTTATGCGAGAAAAAGATGACTAAAAAGGAACGATGACCGAAGAGGTTAATCTGAAGGTCTTTATCTCTGCATAAACCGTTCACCCTTTTTTGTACCTCACACATTTAAATATGTGGGTAAACAAAAAAAGAGAGATGATTCATGATGGTTGAATGTCAGTATTGTAACCAAGATTTTCATACCGAAGGGCACAAAATATCTCATGAACAACATTGTCCCCATAAGGATGATTCGAAATTAAAATACTGGTGGGAACTTCTGGATTGGTCGCGGATGCAGAGTTTGTTTGAGAAAGTTTCGGAGGACTTTCAGAAGAAGATTTTGGAAAAGGGAATTTGGAGTTTAGGAAAAGGGAAGTTTAAGTGAATATGAAGATAGGTATCGTATCCCTTTAAATGTGGTTAAATAATAAAATGTTAGCGCTTCCTATTATTCCGTAATGATCATTGTGATGGTGGATCTAACTCTATTCAACCGTTTTATCTTCCGAGTCACAGTTTTCTTCAATTTATCCATAGTTTCTGCTTCAACTTTTGCTACGATATCATAGACTCCATGGACAGCATGCGCTTCCTTCACGCCTTCAATATTCCTCACTACATCTAAGACCTCAAGTTCACTCTCCAGTTCCACATTGACTAAAACAAACGCCCTCATAGTCGATTATCCCCTAACAAATTCATAGCTGATGCTCCACTCACATCTTCATTCTATAACGATTTAACATAGATCACAATTAAAATTTTTTGCACCGCACACATTTAAATAACCGGTAAACAAAAAAAAATGTGGTTTAAATGAGCCAACCAGAAGAGAAACCATATATTCAAAAACGAAGAAGATCGTGGATTGAAACTTATAAAACACTATTTATCCTTTCAGTTCTAGTCGTAATCGCTTGGATTATTTCATTGAGTTGTGTGACTCGTATATGAAAATATTAACGTATTTCCAGCAAAAGTTAGAAAGACCATTATTAAAAACATTTAAATAAATCCCCCCCCCATACTCCCTATAGAGGGTATATGTGGAATGTCTAGAAAGGTTCGGAAGGATCAAAAACAGACGATTTGGATAGATGATCGGGGTCGGGCGACGATTCCAAGCTATCTGCTTGAGGCTGCTGGCATAAAGAAGCCTGGGTGGGTCAAGATAGGGGCTTCCCCCAGCCTCGAGGAATGCGAGTTACTATTCATTAAGAAGACGGGAGGTTAAATAATTGAAAGAAGAAGAAACAGGTTTTCCTCTCTCTAATGTAAAATATAGGAGCATCTACATATCCCCTTACATCCCCCTATCCATCAAGATATTGCGCTCCCTAGAGGGACTGACATCTGAGAAAGATGTCAAAGACAAGATGGAGGAGATATTACCACAGAATGCTTGGCAGACAAGAAGTAAGATTAGAGGAGATCTTAAAAGGCGTTATTTAATCTTTAATGAAGATCTCCTAGTTAGAACACCTTTACTGGAGTTGGTATCTAGATCAAATGATACGGCTTTCTTGAGGGAGCTTCTATACTATCATTATCTTCAAGCTGAGAGGATTGGAGCCAAAATAGTTTGTGACATCTTGTATCCTAGGTTGCCAAAGGCTTCTTATGACAAGGCTGAAATAATGAATTATTTATCAAAGAAGATGTCTAGAGTTAATGAGACGACAAGACATAATATCTATTCCAACTTTAAGTCCGCACTAAAACAATTCGGCCTACTGAAAAAAGTTAATGACCAATGGTCTGCCATTCCTTATTCCCCAAAACTCGAAACATTCGTATATGTCCTCTATCACGAGTTCACGGTTACTCAAACTTATCTGAACCCAAAAATGTCATATTTGTTGGAGAAAGCTGAGTTCCCTCGCCTATTCCTTATGCCTGAATCTTCTATTCGAGACTACATTCAACGAGCCCGGCTTACAAAACTCATAAGCTATGAGACCTGTGAAGGAGAAGAACAGATAGCTCTAATCCATAAATCTCTTGACCGGGTCGCTAACGAGATGATAAGGAGAATGGAAGGAAAGTAGGATGGAACTACAGGAAACCTTGGACGAAGTTTTCGTTTACAGGCTTAAAGCCCTCCACTCCATCTTGACCCCCTTCATGTTCGACTCCCTAAAGACAAAGCTCGAGAGAGATAGTGCCTTCAGGCTGAATTACGAGGAATGGGTGAGGAAACAGGGCTGGAAAATAGACGAGGATCGACATAGAAAGATCGCCGAACAGGCAACGTACATACAGATTAACAGGATTCTATTCTACAAGGCCTTGGAGAAAAAGAAGGGGCTTCCTACCCTAACAAAAGCAGAGAAAGCGACTTCTCTGCAGGAAAATCTGAGACACTGTTTTAAAGAGGCGTTGAAGATCGACTACCGGGCGGTTTTCAAGTCAGACCCAATATATTATGCGATCCACATAACCCCCGAAGTCGCTGAACGATTGAATCTTTTAATCGAGGAGTTCTCAGAATATGACTTCTCAAAGATGAAGAGGGATATCATCGGAACCCTATACGAGAAGCTTATCCCTACTGATGAAAGAAAAGCCCTTGGTCAGTTCTACACTCCCCCCCAAATCATCGATCTAATAGTCAGGCTTTGCGTCAGACATCCAAATGACACGGTCTTGGATCCAGGATGTGGAAGCGGAGGATTCCTCGTATCAATCTACGACCATCTTCTGAAATTGAAGGGAAAGACGGAAACTGATGAGGAAACCCATAAATATCTTCTCAGCCAGATATGGGGTGTAGACATTAACAAGTTCCCAGCTCATCTAGCAACGATAAACTTGGCCATCCAGAACCTCGATAGCGAGAGCGACCAGATAAACATCATAAACAGTGACTTCTTCGACCTCAGGGGACCTACATGGATGCTCGTTGCACCATGGACCGTTACCACTTTAGATGGGAGAAGGGAAGAGGTGAAGATACCGTTATTCAACGCCGTTGTTGCAAATCCTCCCTACACTAGGCACGAAGATATCCCTAAAAAACAGAAGAAGAAGATAAGAAAAATATCGCTAAAATATGGATGGGAGAACATAAAACTTAGTGCCCAGGCTGGAATCTACACCTACTTCTTAATCCACGGAGCAAAATTCCTCAAAGAAGGAGGAAGGATGGGTATGATCGTATCCAATTCATGGCTAGACGTGAGGTATGGAGGCGCTATTCAAAAATTCTTCCTAGAGCACTTCAAGATCCTAGCCATTATAGACTCGGACAAGAGAGTTTTCAGGGATGCAGATATCAACACGGTCATTGTGATACTTGAGAAGATCGAAAAGAAAGAGAGCAAAGAAGATAGAGAAAACAACCTAGTTAAATTCATAAGACTTAAAACACATATGGAAATCGATGAAATAATCGAATCCATAGAGGAACATAACGAACATTTCAACGACGAAAGGATTAGAATCTATCCTAAGAATCAGAAAGATCTCTGGGAGGAAGGTCTTGATGAAGAAAAAAGGGTCTATGTTGGCTCGAAGTGGGGTAAATACATCAGGGCACCGGAAATCTACTTCAAGATTCTAGAGAAGGGCAAGGATCTATTCGTTCCCCTTAAAGAAGTTGCAGATGTAAAATTTGGGATCAAAACGGGGGTCAACGAGTTCTTTTACCTGCCAAGCAAACACTTCGCCATCGAAGAAGATGGCGATGAGTTAGTTCTGCTTGACAAGGAGACGAGCAAAGAAAGGTTCAGGATTGAGAGAGAGTTCTGGATGCATAAAGAAAACGGAGAATGGGTTCCAAACCATATCATAAAGTCACCCAAGGAATGCAAATCAATCATAGTTAAACCTGAAGACTTGAAACATATTGTTCTAATGATCCATAAGTGGGAAGCTAAACTGGAAGGAACAAACGTTATTAAATATATAGAGTGGGGAAAGAGTAAAGGATTCCATACAAGACCAACTTGCGCCTCTAGGAGGCGTTGGTATGAATTAGATAAACAAACACATCCAAACTACATATTGCCTTTGATAGTTGGTAAAAGAGTAATGGCAACAAAAAACGAATCTGTTTATTCCGATGCTAACTTAGTTTG
>SDBT01005698.1_pt1 | contig 20838 bp, 21 predicted proteins | sample 2277101 | NCBI WGS metagenome assembly SDBT01 (sample SAMN10404973, study PRJNA504765) | marine sediment metagenome | isolation source: marine sediment core GS10_PC15, 103 cmbsf | place: Arctic Ocean: Southern Knipovich Ridge | collected 2010
GAGTAATCTCTATTTAAAGAAGCCCTGTCCCAAAATGGACCATCGGCTTGTTGTTTCTTATACTTCAAGATCCACGGTTGTGTATCGAAGCGGTTTTTAAAATAATCCCCTTCAATATCAAAATCGGGTGGCCCAGGTATTATATTGGCAATATCCATGTGCAATTCATAGGTATCGCTATGATGCATCCCATCAATGAAATGGACATCATCTTCATAGATATCATCGGTAGACATACACGAAATAATGGTTTTCAAGGCAGGGGGATGTCGCATCGCGTGGTGAAGTGCATTAAAGCCACCCCATGAAATACCATACATAGCTATATTTCCGTTCGAAAAATGCTGCTTGGACAACCAATCAATAACCTGCAGGCCGTCCAATTGTTCTTGTTCCGAATATTCTCCATCCACTAATTTTCCTTCGCTACGTCCGGTTCCCCTAATATCAACGCGAGCAACGATATATCCATGGTTCACAAAATAATCGTAGTCGCCAAGACGCGTAGACCTGGATTCATCTTTACGATACGGCAGATATTCCAGTATTACAGGAAGTCGTTCGTCCTTTTTCATGTTCACCGGCAGGTACAAATCGGCCGCCAATTTTATCCCATCTTCCATGGGTATAAAAACTTCCTTTATTTGTATGTCCCTTGCAACAATGACATCCGCTTGTCCAAAAATATCATTGGGAACCGAGAACAATACGAACAAAAGTGCTATCGGAGTAAGATTCTTCATCCTGCTGAGTAAAATAGTGTAACGCATAATTGTACCTTAAAATCTAAAAACAAACCTAAACCAGGATTTCCCATATAACATTATATACATCAGCCCAGCTGCACCCCTGGGCATCTTTTCTGATAGAATATCAAATCTGTCTTGAAAAGTAAAGGTGCCCAGCTCCATTTTGAAACTATTGTTTTACTTTAGCATTATCTTTGTAATTGGAGGTTATGATCCAGGCGGTATGCTGCCCCGCCCTTGGTGTTCGATTTCCAGGTTTTATCACCGTACATGACCCGGCATGGTTGGCCGGCCATGGAACGGATCACGGCGCCGGTTAGTTTTCCTTTTTTCCAGGTTATATCCACTTCAAATCCGCCGCGTGCACGAAGCCCGGTAACAGATCCTGTAGGCCAGGACGAAGGCAAAGCTGGCAGCAGTTCAATTTGATTCGCGTGGCTTTGCATCAACATTTCGCAGTAAGCGGCTGTTGCGCCAAAGTTACCGTCTATCTGGAAAGGGGGACATGAATCGAACATGTTCGAATATACTCCCCCGCCCCGCTCGCCGTAGAAAATCCTGGTCTCGCTGCCAAGGGTCAGCAGGCTCCGAAGCAGTTTGTACGCACGATCACCATCGCCCAATCGCGCCCAGAAATTAATTTTCCAGGCGCGGCTCCATCCGGTACTTTCATCGCCGCGCGCGTTCAAAGAAACACGGGCTGCCTCGGCCAGTTTGGGTGTTTCTGCCATGGAAATCTGACGCCCGGGATAGAGTGCAAACAAATGCGAGACATGTCGATGTTTGTCATTGGGATCATCACGGTCGATCTCCCATTCCTTCAGCTGTCCCCATTTCCCGATAGCTGGTTTTAAAAGATCGTCCCGCATGGCAGCGATATGATCCCTGAATTGCTTATCCTGGCCCAGCTCATCAGCAGCCTCAATGGTATTGGTGAACAGATCATAAATAATCTCCTGATCATAAGTCACTCCCTCTTCCGGTTCATACTTATACTGTTCGGGCGACCAACCATCAGGTGTCACGAGTGTCCCGTCAGGACGACGTTTCAGGTGATCTTCCCAAAAATGACAAAGCTCTTTGAGAACGGGATAAGCGGTATTACGAAGGTAATCCTTATCTCGACCATAGGCAAAATGTTCCCATAGGTGTTGACCATACCAAGCCCCTCCCGGTGGATTCCACTTCCACCAGGCAACACCGCAAGCATTGTTCATGGTCTGGACAGTCCAGCCTCGAACATCACCATATTGTCTTCGGGTGTTCTGTGCATTGACCTCGCGAAGACTGATTACATAATCAATAAACGGTATGTGACATTCCGCAAGGTTGGCAGGCTCTGCCGGCCAATAATTCATCTCCACGTTGATGTTTGAATGATAGTCTCCTGTCCAGGCCGGTTCGTTGCTGTGGTTCCAAACACCTTGCAGATTCGCCGGCAATGAACCAGGACGTGAACAACTGATCAGAAGATAGCGTCCGAACTGGCAGAACAGAGCCTCCAATTCCGGATCCTTTGTATTGTCAAGCGTATAAGATGCCAGACGCTCTGTTGTACTCTTGGCAAGCAACTTTGGATCCGTCTTGCCTAAATCAAAAGATACGCGTTTAAACAGGGATTGATAATCTTTTACGTGTTCTTCCTGAAGTGCTTTTACGCCTCGTGAAACCGCAGCGTCAACCTGCTTCGTTACCGCAGCGTGAGGATGCGCACCGAGCCACTCTTTTGCGTAATCCTGTTCAAAGTTTGTTCCTGCTCCAAGAATAAGCGTCACACTGTCACACTTAGTGAAGTTCAATCCAAGCGGCGACATCGGCGTGATCCCTGGATTTTCCGGAGCAGCGCGCTTCAACTTACCCCCTTGATTTAATACCTGCAACTGTGCTTCATACTCAAAGTCGTTATCTAATTTACCAACCAAAGACAACCGGTTTTTTTTCATCTTGATCTGAGCATCATGCATGTCGGTTAACCAAACACGACCGGTATAAGCGCCGGGTTTATCTGCGGTCAAGTGTACAACAATCACATGCGCCGGATGACTGGCAAAAGCAGTTTGTTGATATCGTACGCCTTCATACTCATACTCAACACTGTGAATCGCGCGCTCAATATCAAGTTGACGTCGGTAATTTTTCACCTTCGCCATATCGTGTCCCAGACGGATGAAAATATCACCGAAAGCTTGATAATAGCCCATGTCTTCCTTTTCCTTATCTTCCCGAAGCATACGATCCCCACCCCACAAACTAATCTCATTGAATTGGATCCGTTCCAACTCTGTGCCACCAAAGAGCATGGCGCCCATGGGCCCGTTACCAATTGGTAAAGCCTCCGTCATCCATGACGTTGCCGGTTGCTCATACCAGAGCACGTTTGCCGTATTAAATGATTGCTTATCTATAAGTTCTGACATTTCAGCTCCCTTTAAATAAGCGGTTCCATTCATACACATATAAACTGTAAAAACCAACATAACCTTTTTCAACCATACTAAACTTGACATGCGCAAAACTCCTTTATCTGATATTTCCCATATAACATTTTATATCTTAGCTCACTTGCGCCGCTAAGCATCTTTTTCAATAGAATATCAAATTGATCTCAACATTTTAAGATTTCCAACTTGATTTTGCAACTATTTCAGCAGGAACACTTGTGAAAATACGAATTTACTTGGGAAATCCGGGCAAATTCAATTTGAAGTTTCAAGTTTTTTTATTTTCGATATTTCATTAAGGTTGGGCTTTTGTCTTAAGATATTTATTTGGTTCTGATACCTTTATTTTTCTTGTCCTGAATCTTTTGAGACTATATAGGTTTTGGCAGGCATTGCGGTAAACGTAATCTCAGATGCCTCGGCAGCTACGCTTTTGGATTCCACAGTCTTTCCGTCGCATTGTACCTTGATTTTTTCTTTTTGGGCAGGAAAAATAACCTTGAATTCGCGTTGAAAAGCCGTTTTTAACTCTACCGACGTGTCCGTAGGATAGTGCACCTCCAGTTTGCCAAGTTTTAAGCGTCGCCCTTTGGCATTTGGGGGGATCACAATCGTTCGGTAATCCTCCCCAATGCCGTAAATAGTATTCACTGCGATGCTCCATGTGACTACCCCCCAGCAGTAATCCTTTACTCCAATACCAATACCGTCGACACCATTGTAGCGTTCATAGGCATGGCCGTCATATTTTTCCACAAGCTCCTGCATTTTATTAGCCAACTCTATAGCAATGTCATAATAACCATAGCGATTAAGACCGATTGCAACTAGATAATTAGTTGGGGGCCACATGTCACCACGCCAAAATCCATCCGGCTTAAAGGTTGGCTCATCCATCGCTGAAGTCGTTACCGGATATTTACTCCAAAACAGCGACGGATCGGTTAACTGTTTGACCAATTCCTTGGCTTGTTCTTCGCTCGCCAGGCCGGCAGTCATAGTCAGGAATCCCTGCAGAGTTCGGATGTAGATCTTTTCGCCGGTATCTCTGTCTATACTATAGAAGAATTTTGTTTTGGGATCCCACATCTTCTCACGAATCGCCTTGGTCCGCTTGTCGAGCCTCCTCTGGTATTTTTTCATCATTTCGATGCGGCCGGTTTTTTTGCACATCTCTACCATAGCCCGCTCTGAAATGGCCAGAAAGCAGGTTTGTTCGACACCTTCAATGTTTCCATACCATTCGCCGCCGGTGCCGCGTGTAGGATGTTTTGTTAATTTCAGCTTATCGAGGGTTGCGTGAAAATCAAATGTTTCGAAGCGGGCGGTTTGGACCATATCGCCGATACTAATTTTCTTATACGCACCATATTCGATCAACCCATCATTATCTACATCTCGTTCGGTATCATACCACGTTAGAAATGCGTCCAAATACGGCAAGCAGAGATCCAGTAATTCCTGATCATTGGTCTGATTAAATATCATCAGGCATCCCCAGGCAAGAATCGGGATTTGAGAGAAACCTTCTTGCGGCAGATCCGGGTTGGTTACGCAGGGTACCATGCCGTAGCGGTATGACCCTTTGGGTGCTTCAGGGTTATTGTCGATAACATTCCAATAATTTCGAAAAACATCATGTATCAATTCGTTGTCATCCAACGGAGCCCAGGCATTAAGAATAAACATTGTATCCCACTGCAATTGGCACTTGCCGTATGATGTATCGTCCACACCTGAAATTGAAAACCATTTGTAAGGCAAGCCAGGAAGAGCCGGCTCCCAGAACTTATCAAACAGGCAATCGATATATAAATTATGAATCTGCCTTGTTAATTTGGGGTCTTCTGTATATATTTGTCTTGGTAAGTTCTCTTTGGCGTGCTGAATGTTCTTCTCAGCAAGAGCGTACTTCCTTTTTGCCCCTTCTTCACCCATGACCGTATTATTAAAAATAAATATACACGTAAAAATAAGAACTAATAAGAAATAAACTTTCCAACGACTGCAATTTAAAAAACGCATACATCTCTCCTAAACTGGGATTTCCCATATAACATTATATACATCAGCTCGCTTGCGTCGCTGAGCCTCTTTGCTAATAGAATATCAAATCTGTCTCTAAAACTCAAGCTTTCCAACTTCATTTTGAATGAATTAAAGGTGTCAGCTTTTTTCCTCTGTGGCTAAGTACCTTTTGTTTCGAATATTAGAATTTTGGTGATTAGATATTGTTTAGAATTTAGATATTAGTATTTAGAATTTATACCGTTGGATGTTCGTCTTTTCTTCTGCCTTATGCCTTTTGCCTTATGCCTTATTTTCCCCTTGCATATTGCCTCTTTTTTCTTATAATCCTGTTTTTGATGCGGTTTATACGAGAAATGTAATGGGAATTGATGAACAAATTACGCTGCTGGGCAGGGGAATAGTCGAGATGTACAGCAAGGACGAACTTGCGGCCCGGCTGAAAGATGCCGCCAAAGACGGGCGGCAGTTGAGAGTCAAACTCGGTATGGACCCAACGGCGCCGGATATACATCTCGGCCATACGGTCGTTCTTCGCAAGCTGCGCCAGTTTCAGGACCTCGGTCATAAGGCCGTGCTGATCATCGGAGATTATACCGCCCTGATAGGCGACCCATCCGGCCAAAACAGTACCCGTCCGCTTCTGACACGGGAGCAGATTGATGAAAATGCAGGTACATATTTGGCCCAGGCGGGAAAGGTTCTCGATACCAGCCAGGAAAAACTGGAGATAGAATACAACAGTAAATGGCTTGAAAGGATGACGCTGATAGAGCTTATTGACCTCGCCGCTAAAAAGACCGTCGCACAAATGCTCCAGCGAGATAGTTTTAAGGTCAGACTTGCCGCCGAAGAAGATGTATATGTTCACGAATTTCTCTATCCGCTGATGCAGGGTTATGATTCGGTGGTTATAAAAAGCGATGTCGAACTGGGCGGTACCGACCAGACCTTTAATAACCTTATCGGTAGGGATATCCAGCGGGCCTATGACCAGGAAGCGCAGATCGTAATTACTATGCCTATCCTCGTCGGACTTGACGGAACCGAAAAGATGAGCAAGTCCAAAGATAATTATATTGGTGTAACCGATGAGCCCACCGATATGTTCGGAAAGGTTATGAGCATCTCTGACGATATGATGGAAAATTATTTCACCCTGCTGACCGATATGGCAGAGGCGGAGATTGCAAAACTTACCGATGCATCCAAAACGCATCCGAAAGAAGCAAAGGTGTTATTGGGTAAAACCCTTGTAACGCAGTTCTATGATGAAGATGCTGCCGATGGTGCGGCCGAGCGGTTTGATAAGGTTCATGCGCAGAACCAGCTTCCCGACGATATGCCGGAGATCGAAATAAGTGATGAACCTATAACCGCGGGCAAACTTATATTGGCATGCGGCCTGCTTTCTACCGGTGGCGAAGCAAAGAGAATGATAAAGCAGGGCGGAGTTAGTATCGCCGGCGAGAAGGTGAGCGACCCTAATATGCAGGTAACTCCAGCCGACGGTATGATTATTCAGATAGGAAAAAGAAAATTCGCGAAATTGAAGATTAAAAAATGAATATTCCGAGCGTTCCAAATCCAGATAAGTATGTTGGTCTTTATGTAGTCGATTTCGGCGACAGCAGCTCCGTCGGCTTTACCGCTCGTGAGGTTGGCCAACTTCTGGAGAGTGAAAAGTTTAAAGATATCACGGTCTATAAAATCCACAGGGCATTGGCTGACGGCAGGATGGAACTCAAGGGTATTCCTAATGAAACTTTTCAGCTTGAGACAGGGATGTTCTTCTATTCGAACGATGCCGATGGTGCCAGGGGCGATTTCGAACGGTTGGTAAAATTATCGGAAGCGGCAGGTGCCCCGGCCATGGCTAAAATTCATCTGGCAAAATACAGCGACAGCAGTTTCGTAACCGCTCTGATTTACCCAGCCGAATACGACGACGAATTCAGCCAGTGGCTCATCGACTGCGATTATAAGACAGATGGTCAGGCAACCGGCGGCATCTCAACGGTGCAGGCATATTATGATCAGTGTCCGGAAATTTTGCGGCGACATCAAGTTTTCGACCAGCAGGTTCATGCCGACAGGACCAGAGAGGAGCTGCTGGCATCAGTAAAAATGGCGGTGCAGCGCTAATGGCTATTCGCGGTAAATTTGGTGCAGGTTTAGGGTTTCTAGCGGCACAGTGCATGAGACTGTTCGGCAGAGCGCCCGCCCAGGGTAGCGAGACTCAAAAAAAGCTGGATTTCACCACCAGCAGCCAGCGTATGGGGTTGAGATTTACCGATAAAGTCCGGGACCGTTTCAGGTCAATGTGGCTCAAAAAGAGTTAGTCTCTGCTGCGGTACAAAGCCGGCTACATCCGATAATTTCCCCACTTTTTTACCAGGTAACGCAGAAAATACAAAAAAACCGAAATTAATCTGAAGTTTCCCTAAAGAATTGATGGGCGTCTTGTCGATTTGTACAGTGAATGAGTTTTCTCCCCTCCGGAAGACATCAGACAGCAGGGGTTGTTTGATGTCTTCTTTTTTTTCGTCCTACATGCTATCTGGACGCTTTGCATCCAGAAAAAAGTGTGATGGATATAGATCCCTTTACGAATGGGATGACGGTTGAGAGGTGTTTTTTTCGACCATCAGCTGGGCGGTCGTTGCTATTTTTTTACGTAGAACAGCCGGGGCAACCACCTCGACCTGGTCACCGTAGCCGAGAATCCACCACGCTATCTCGCCCAAACCATCTACACGAAAACTGACGGTCAACGAGCCGTCCCCATTAAAATAATTCTTCTGGGTGCTGTGCCACTGTACCTCCGCAACATTTTTGGCAACCTTTTTGCTGAAGCGCAGTTCGATGTTGTACATTCTTCCCTCCGGTATCATCGACCATGCCCTACCCAGATAATTCTGGATATCAAACTTTTCGTCCTTAACGAACAGCTGTTCCAAAAGCTCAAGTTTTTTGATTCTGTTCAGCTTGAATGTGCGGGTACTCTTATGGATGCTCGAGTGGCCGAGGACATACCACGCCCTGTGGTTGTATGTCAGATGGTAAGGACTTAATACAGTTGCTATGTCGGCCTGCTCGTAAAGCGAGTGGTAAGATAATTGTATTTTCCGGCGGGTACGGATGGCGTTTTGCAACTGTGAAAATATCCTGTCAAGTAAATCCATCGGGGCGTGCCTGTCCGGCCGGATCGAGATGTTTGCCAGTGTCGCGCTGCAGTATTTCCGTATTTTTGCCGGCAGATTGTTCTCAACTTTTATCCCCGCAAGCAGAGCTGAATTCTTAAACGGCATCGGCAGGTGCGTTCTGCCTTTATGAACCAACAGCAGCAGGCTCAGTGCCTCCTGAAGGTTCAGGTCAATCGATGGGAGAAAAAATTCCGGCTCGATCATATATCCGCCGCGATTCTTATCGAAACGATAAGGTACGCCTATCGAGCTTAATTCTTTCAAATCACGAAATACCGTCCGCCTGCTGACCCCGACAAGGTCCGTTAGTTCTTCGGGTGAGTAACTGTGGCCGGACTGGAGGGTAGTCAGGATTTGAACTATCCTGCTGATTCTGCTGAGCTTCATAGCGTTCCTTTTGCCAAATAGATGTTAATCCCCCATTGCATTGTTTACCTGCAATAATTATACGGTATTGCGGCCCGGCCTGTCAACAAAATATCCTAAGCCGGATAAACTGGAAATACTAAACTCCACTACTAAATACCAAATACCAAATACCAAATACCAAATACCAAATACTAAATACTCGCAGCTTCTGCTGCGCTCGGAAAGTTCAGGCAGCCAAACTCGCCGTGGAGTTCTCGGGCCTTTTTGTCGTAGGCAATGGCGGCTTCTGTTTCATCTTCAAAAAGTCCGAGGTGATATGCTTTGTTGTTGAGTTTGATTTTTGCGCACCATTTTCTCCCTTCTTTGTACCAGCAAACCCCTTTGTACTTTGAAGTTGAACCTTTGTATGAGAACACATTGCGTGCGTTCTGGGCCGTCGTACATAAACGGAGATTGCTCCTGCGATTGTTCAAACCGTTATGGTCGATATGGTCAACGAATAAATGGTCCGGTGCCTCCATTATCTCCCTGTGCATTTTAACATGTTTTCCATCTCGTTTACTGACGGCATAAAATTTGGTTTGGCAAGTTCCGTTGGCCTGCCAGTTAAATTTGCTCAATTGGTAATAATCTTCCGCATCGACGATAGCGAATTTGCCGCGTGTAAGCGGGATCCTGCGGGCAGCTTCAGAGCCTGCTTTGAACGTACTGCTCGGGTAGAAATTGGTGCACGACTGTTCGAGGCCGACGAACCGCCATCTGCCAACGAAATGGGCTTTCTGTTTGCAGGTAAGTATTGATCGGCCGGGCCCCATCATCCAAACCGAAAAAAAACAGTTATCGCAACGGATATGGTTCGTATTGCGTATGTCGTGATTCGTATTGCGTATGTCGTGATGCGTATTGCGTATTGTAGATTTTATCATTTTGAACCACGAATGAACACGAATTAACACGAATAAAAAACGAAAAAATAGTTAACCGCGGATTACGCGGATTACACAGATTTATAAAAAACTAGCGCCACCGAAGGCGGCCTCCTTTACTCAAAACTCAAAATTAAGAACTAAAAATTAAATAGCGCCCCCCACCCTTTGCACGAACTTGCGTCTCTCATGCGAAAATGGCCAATTTTTTAACCTGCGAAAATCGATAAGTGCTTGTAGGGAAAGGAGATAAATTTTTTTATTTTTTTCTGCAATAGCACGATAGTGCAACCGTCTTCTATGCTATGTGGAGGTGGAGGGTCCAAAAAGATTTGGTAGGGTGTGCAAGTTCTGCCAAGCAGGTTTTGCACACGCGGATATATTTGTAAAAAAGTCATCAATCCGCCAGAGGCGGATTTCGCTACGCTCAACACGGTCCCAGCGGGCGACATAGCAGGTAGGGTGGGTAAAGCGTTTTTTCTTTACTCCTCTTGCGGTTTTAAGAATTTGCAATCTACGCCCCAGATCAGAAGCCATACGCCGATCACTACTTCAAACCATAGCAAGGATCTATAACTGATCGTCTCAACCAACCCGGGCAAATCAGGTATAATGATATTTACCGGCGCCAGTATCAGCAGTGACAAATAAGTTATTATACCCCAGGCAGAGATCATTCTGGGGATACATTTCGATTTGAAGAGCAGATAGCAAAAGATGGCCCCTCCGGCGCCGAAAAATAACATCACAACATCCCACCCTTCGCGTACCTGGAAGAACAGTCCTGTCAGGGCCTCCATATATTTCTGTCCGAATGCCGCCTCGCCCTTCAATAGCAGCAGGGGGATAACGCCGGCAAGCATTGCGATGAGTGCCCCTAAAACGGCCTCGGCGACCCTGAAAAGAAGTGCCAGCAATGCGAGGTTCCTGTTTACTCGTTTGCATATCACATAAAGCGCATGGGCCAGAGGTATAACGACCGCATAGACAATAATTTCGCTTGCGACACTGACACGGAACCGCGTCTCATGGTCTACAAGGTTCTCGACCGTTGCCGCGTTATCGCCCGGCACAACAATATGCCTCGTAATATAAGTAATACTGAATATGGCATACAGAATAGCGAACAAATAAGCCAGGCCTGCGATTCTTGCGTAAATAGCTATGGTCCTGTTACTGATACTCGCTGCGTCGCTGTTGGAATCCACGTCTTTTCTCCTGGATTTAAAAGCTGTCCTTATTTGCATTTATGGTTACATTGGAAAAAATTAAAAATTTATGCCTTAGGTAGCGCCTTAGCCCGATTTTCCTCAGCCGTTTACCCGTAAACGCCGCTTTAAGCACAAAACCTAACCTGCAATCTCCATTTTGTCAACCAAAAAAATAATCAATAATATTGTCATCCCGAGCCCAATCGAGGGACCTATTCAAAGAGTCCCGGCCATAGGCCGGATTCCTCAGCTTTGCACTTTACACTTAAAAGGCCGCTTTCTATGCTATCTGGATAAATGCTGTCTCAAAAGAAATGTCACCCAAAATTGAAAATAGGAAATTACGATGTATTCGCCGAGTAACCTCGTTTTGCAAGTAAGGCTCGCGTTATGCTGGAAAACTGACAATCTCTAGAGGAAACAATATGTAAAAAATTTACATGGCCAGGATCATCTTTGCTCTCACTCCTTAAGAGTTCCGAAACCATTGTAATCCATATCCACCTCGCTTTTAAGTGGTGAAAGTCATTGAGATGAAAGTCATCGATCATCGTTTTCATTTTTTTTTGATGGTAAGGTGTTAAACGTTTCCGTGGAATAATCTCACCGGTTTTCAAGTCAAAATCGAAAAACTTTTCAGGCCGTAACCGTTCAATCTTAGCGCATGGGTCAATGTATCCGCTATTCGGCCATTTTTCTCGTTTCCAACTGTTGCAGTCATGACAAGAAAATATCCAGTTCGACCATTCATACACCAATTTCGGGAAGCGACTCTTAGGACGAAAATGGTCTACTTCGCCTTTGCATAGTGTCTCACAATACCCACAATTGTTTGAGAATTTCACCCCAATATCCCCAAGAAAAATCCTCCAATGAGAATCACTTGGCTTTGTCCCGATTCCCCGCTCATAATGGCTGGCCCAACGTGGTGTATACCTATCTCTATATCTCTTCAGCCCTGTTGGTTCGGCACCACGGTCAACATAATGCATCGGCTCTATATCCTTTCTTGCAACCTAAGATTTTTTAGTTTTTTTACGAACCTTAGATTTCTTTGTTTTCTTGAGAACCTTGGATTTCTTGTGAGAAGAAGCTTTTTGCATTATTTGGATGAATTGATTCATCTCATTTGATATGGCCCCTGTAAACAAGTTTTGGTTTAGCGTATTTCGCAAACGCTTCAGTTCGCCTTTTTCTTTGTTGCTAAGCATTTTTTTCGCTCTTAGTTTTTGCAGTCTTTCGACCTTGTTACTTGTATAGATGTCTGTAGGATTAGCAATATTGAGAAAATGCCGTGATATCTCATCGGTTGTCCAGCCCACAATATCAGTCTCGGTGCGACTAACAATTACTTTTCCCTTCTGGTCTCTTTTCAAAAGTTGTACTTGACCCGCCTTAAGTCCTGCAAGTACAAAAGGAGAATGCGAAGAACAAAAAAATTGGAGTTTCGGAAAATGGTGAGAGATGGCTGGAAGTATCCTGCGCTGCCAGGATGGGTGTAAATGAGCATCGATTTCGTCAACAATCACAACACCTTTTTTCTTCTCGAGATCCTTGGGAAAATTATAAAATTCTGAATACCCAATTAGCAAAATACCCAACCATTGAATGAGTGATTGTGTTCCTTGGCTTAGGACATTAACAGGTAGATTCCCATCAGGTGTTTTAAACTCTGGGTAAAGCCCATCGCTATCCTCTGCAATTCCCAAGAACTTAAGAGGAAAGCCTTCTGTGATTTCAGATGCGATCAAGGCAACTTTCTCAAGAACTTTTCGGATTGAAGGTTTTTGTTCACGATAGCTTTTGTAATCTAAGTCGACCATTTTTTGGATTAGTGCCTCGCCACGCACTAATGATGCATTTGTTTCAAAAAGAGCTTCGCGTTTAGCTAAATCTGTTACTTTTGCACCCGAGCTCAATCGCTTGGGTTTTTTGTGAACAATCACGTTAGAATGTGACCATAGATATTCTGATTCTTTAGAGTCTGGTCTTCCCATAGCTCCTTTCGCTCGATAATCCGTGTTCCATCGGAGTGCAGGGATTAAAGAAGTATAACCTAGCTCTTTAAGTCTTGATGTCCAAGTCTTGGATCTTTCCTTATTCCAATATGCTGACTGTCCGAGCTCTATGGGAAATTTGCCTTTATAAAAATTCTTTTTTGCAGACGTAGGCCCCTTATAAACCTTGAACATCGCTCTTCTATTTCCAATTAGTTTTTCGGGAACTGTAAAACCATATACTGCAATATCACCAAGTGCCATTAGTGCCGTAGACTTACCACAATTATTAGGCCCTACAAAAACATTGATTTGAGAGTCAAACTCGAAATGAATGTTATCAAAAGGCCCCAATTTTTCTATACTAAGCTCGTAAATAGGCATAATTAGTCTCCTGTATTACTCCTACATCTCCACTTTTTTGCCACGGCAAAGCTTTTGGCTAAGCCGGGTTGTTAGGCACCATACCCCATCCCCCCCAATTTGTCAAGTGCTGTTATTTCCTCCGGTTCGGTACTATTTTTACAAAAATTAAGGATACTCACTTCCCGCCCAAAAGGAGGGCACAGTCAGATTTGGTGCATGGGTAAAGAAAAAATGATAGTTCTGTTTGATGTGGCGAAAGTGTAAAACTGTCAGCAATCCATTTACATAGCTAAATGAACACACCTAAACCTGTTCTCACATAGCTGCTCTTAATTTGCCTCCTGCCACCAAAATTTTACGCAAAGATTCATATTCAGATGTCATCTCTTCCGATACAAATCGCAATGAGTTTTCAAATATTATTAATGGCAAAGGTTTTTTGAGTGACTTTTCGAGCATAAATAAGTGCTCTATAGTAAAGTTTCTCTTTCCTTTTCCTACAAGGCAAATGAATGACTCGCTTCGGCCTACCAGGTGACCAATTTCTTTTAGGGTTTTTGTTTGCCTTAGATGGTTTACTATATCTGAAGAGAAGCCCCTACTAAGTTTTTGTTTTTCGTGACGCATTTGATTTTACTTTTTATGTGAATTGTAATTTTCTAAACGAAATTAATTTGTCTTCGACTTTCCCCGTAAGTAAAATGGCCTCGTTTATTCTGCCATTCTCCGCAAGTTCCAACATTACATCAAGCAAATTCATGATAGAGTGTTTCAAAACATGTTGCCTTGCCGTTAATGGCTTGGAATACTCTAGGAAATGCCTCATAACATCTTCGACATATATGATTAAACATCGCTTTTCCTCTACTTCTTTTTGAAAAATCATGCTCAGACTCCTTCCAGATTTTCTTTTTAAAATCCAACCATTCAACAAACATCAAAAAACACCGATTCTACCTACAACATAACCCAACACAACCACAGCGGGCTAGTAACGATCGGCACATCTTGCATAAGTTAAACAGTTGAGTCAAAAAGCTCACTGCTTAAGCATGACCGTACTTATTCCAAATCTTATTGTAATTGCGTTAAGTTATCGTTTTTTCAGTTACCCTCTTTTTAGCTTTCTTTTTAGCTTTCTTCTTTGCTGGTTTTTTCCTTGCTACTTTCTTTTTGGCTTTTTTCTTAGCAGCTTTTTTTCTTTTTTTCGCCATTCGATATCACCTCCTTTCGGCAACATTTTCAAAAGTCCTCTTGGATTTTCAAGTATACTGCAAAACTATTATTATACCTATACATCATTTATTGCCAAAAACTACGAAAATACTTTCCATTATTTTTTGATCCCTTTTTGCATAATTATTACACCGCCTTGACTTAAAGTCAAGGAGTTTTTTTCTTTTTTTTTTCTATACCGTATAAAGCCGTAACCTTTTTTTTTACAGCAACTTATGGAGGAACAACCAGCGTCTCTCGTAGAAAAATCCTAAAAAGCAAGAAACACGTAAAAAAACAAGAAGAAAAGTCCGGCAGTGCCTAAAATCAGCGTTAATCCGCGTCTAATTCTCATTCCCATTGACAAAGCCTGCATTTACGGCTAAAATTGGTAAAAATCAAAGCACCCCGCACCAACTATGTTGAATGCGAGGTGCGGCAAAAGGCACAGGGCAGAAGGCAGGAAAAAGACTAAAAACTATGGCTAAAGAAATAAACATTCTGGGTATTGAGACAAGCTGCGATGAGACCGCTGCTGCGGTTGTTGCTAATGGCGAGGACATCAAATCCTCGGTAGTCGCCTCACAGGCCAAACTGCACGAAAGGTTCGGCGGGGTGGTGCCTGAGATAGCCTCCCGCGCACACCTCGAAAGCATCTATCCGGTAATTGCCGAGGCGGTCGAAAAGGCCGCCGCCAGCAGGGATACCATCGATGCGATAGCGGTTGCCAATCGGCCCGGCCTGGTCGTCTCACTGATGGTCGGGGTGACAGCGGCCAAGGCACTTGCCCTCGTATGGGAAAAGCCGCTGATAGCGGTTAACCATGTTCACGCCCATTTGCAGTCGGCAATGCTCGGCCATAGCGAATTGAAGCTGCCTGCCGTTGCCCTTATAGTGTCCGGCGGACATACCAGCCTGTTCGATTGCGAATCGGCACTTGACCTGACGCTTATCGGGTCAACTATTGACGATGCGGCGGGGGAGGCGTTTGATAAGGTCGCCACAATCCTGAGGCTGCCGTATCCTGGCGGGCCGAGTATCGAAAAGGCCGCGAAGAACGGCGACCCGAAAGCTGTGAAATTCCCACGGTCAATGCTGGATAAGGAGTCGCTGGACTTTTCGTTTAGCGGCCTTAAGACCGCGGTGCTGTATCACTGTCGCGGCCAGGACATGAAAGGCACCGACAAGGTCGGCCAGATGACCGAGCAGGAGATTTCCGACATCGCGGCATCCTTCCAGGCCGCCGCGGTCGATGTGCTCGTTGCAAAAACAAAAAGGGCCGCGGATAAAATAAAGGCAAAAACGGCTCTGTTAGGCGGCGGGGTGGCTGCCAATTCTTCGCTGCGGGCCGGCTTAACTGAGATGTGCGAAAAAGCGGGGCTGGAACTGCTGATCGCACCGAGGCTGCTCTGTACCGATAACGCTGTTATGGTTGCGGCCCTTGCGTATCATAAGTTTGTCGCGGGCAAATTCGCCGAACTAAACCTTGAACCAAAAGCCTCATTTTGAGATAATGTGGATATGGATACAGAATACAGAATACAGAACACAGAATACAGAACACAGAATACAGAACACAGAAGGCACAAGTTGACAGGAAAAAAAACAGAGAACGGTTGCTGATATGGATACAAAACACTTACAGGAATTGTTAGAAAAGGTAAAGGCCGGCGAGGTCAATATCGATGAAGCTGTCGGTCAGCTGCGGCACCTTCCGTTTGAAGATATTGGTTTTGCGAAAATAGACCACCATCGGCAGGTTCGGTGCGCTTTCGGTGAGGTTATTTATTGTCCGGGTAAAACGAACGAGCAGATTATTGAGATATTTAAGCGGCTGGCGGCCAACGGTAATAATGTCCTTGCCACCCGCGCCGAGCCCGATGTGTTTGAAGCACTCAAGGCTGCGGGCATATCTGAGCAGCTGCAATACGAACCGCAGGGGCGGATAATATATCTTCAGCAGAACCCGCCGGAGGTGTCCGATGGTTTCATCGCTATAATCACCGCTGGGACATCCGATATTCCCGTTGCGATGGAGGCCAAAATCACCGCAGAGACTATGGGTCAGCGGGTAAAGCTGCTCTGCGATGTTGGAGTTGCGGGACTGCATCGCCTGCTGGACAAAATCGAGATCATCCAGCAGGCAAATGTTATTATCGTTATCGCCGGAATGGAGGGGGCACTTGCAAGTGTTGTAGGAGCACTTAGCGATTGCCCGGTAATTGCCGTTCCTACCAGTGTCGGCTATGGCGCCAGCTTCGAAGGGCTTGCTGCGCTTCTTGCGATGCTGAATAGCTGCGCCTCAAACGTTACCGTAGTTAATATCGATAATGGGTTCGGGGCGGGATATTCGGCGAGTTTAATTAACAAAAAAATAACACATAAAGAGAATTGAAGTGGAAACGATAACTAAAATACCAAAACTTTCGGCCAGGAAAACTGATTCTCACAAGGGCGATTTCGGTAAGGTCTGCATTGTTGCAGGCAGCATCGGCTATAGCGGGGCCGCGGCTATTGCCGGCAGGTCCGCATTGCGGGCAGGCGGGGGGCTGGTAAGGGTTGCAACGCCGAAAAGCGTTCTGCCGATTATCGCGGCAATTGAGCCATCCTATACTACCATACCGCTGGCGGAAGATGACGATGGGCTGATGTCGGCGGAGGCGGTTGATACTGTTCTGGCACAAATTTCACTTAACGATGTTATGGCCTTTGGTCCGGGGGTTGGTGTCGGCGCGGGGCCGCGAGCCGTTCTGAACGGGCTTTTGGGCCGCGAGGGATTGAGGCTTATCATCGATGCGGATGGTTTGAATTGCCTTGCCAAAGACGCTGGCTGGGTGGAACGAAAAAGAGCGAAGGTTATACTCACGCCGCACCCTGGCGAGATGAAAAGGTTGTGGGGCTCACTGTTGCGGGATGCGGAGCCTGCTGCCAGAGCCGAGCAGGCAGCCGCAATGGCAAAGCGGACCGGATGCAGCGTTGTATTAAAAGGTGCGGAAACAGTCGTTACTGACGGAGAAAAAATTTATACCAATACTACGGGTAATCCCGGTATGGCCACCGCTGGGTCAGGGGATGTGCTGACCGGAATCGTTGCGGCTTTGGTGGGGCAGGGGCTAAATAATTTTGACGCGGCGGTATTGGGAGTGTATGTTCACGGGCTTGCAGGTGATATTGCCGCCGAAAAGTTCGGACAGGTAAGTATGATAGCTACGGATATAATAGACTCGCTCGGAAAAGCTTTTGCGAAATGTTGATATGAGTACTGAAATAATTACCGACAGGCGGATTTATACGGAAGTTATTCTCGATAGAGTTCCAAAGGCTGTGGAATTTGTCTGGATCGGTACCAGCGATATTAAGGATATGCATGTCGATAAAAACGGCAGGATGGTTCCGTTTCTTGAAATTCTTTCCGGCCTTATCAAAAAGGGTGTTTCAATAAGGCTCATCCATGCCAAAGAGCCCGGGCCGAATTTTCGTGAGGACTTTGATAGGTATCCGGCGCTAATCAAGGGGATGGAACGGATACTCTGCCCGCGGGTACATTTTAAGAGTGTTATAGTTGATGGTCAATTCGCCTATACCGGCAGTGCGAATTTGACCGGTGCCGGAATGGGGGCCAAGGGTAAGCACAGACGCAATTTCGAGGCCGGTATGATCACCACAGACAAGGAGCATATCGAAAAGATAATGCAGCAGTTTGATGAGTTATGGATAGGCAAACACTGCAGGCAATGCCAGAGAAAAAAATACTGTGCTGATTATAAAGATATATTAGCAGATGGCAGACTTAATTCTTAGTTCTTAATTCTTAATTTTTAATTGTGGAACCGCCGTTGGCGGGACTATCTAGGATAAAAATACTCAAAATGGTTGACAATGTGGAGGTTGTGGGTTAGTATTCAGGCACAGCCGGGCGAGCATCATCAGGGGTAAAATCAAAAATTAGGGAAGAAAAAAGGTGTCACCACCTAGGGTGCAAGCTAAGGCACGAGCTGACCCCTTTAATTCCTCTTGTGAACGTTTTTTATGCAGATTGTATAGGCATTGATAGGTACAAATATGAGAATAGAACATAAGAATTGCCTGCATGGATATGTGGGCGAATGGATGCAGCGAATGAGCGTTAAAGCTCGTGCAGAGGGGAAACCATCTGCAGGATTGGAAATTCCACAACCTTTGCAGTCGCTAATGCGTCATGAGCTTAATTTGTGTCTTATGCTTGAACTTTTTGAAGAATGCCTAGCACGTTTCGAGAAATCGTTAAAAGGCAAAAAAGAAGATTGTGATTTTGGTGCATATTCCGAAGCATTAACTTTTCTTGATGCAATATACTTTTTTACAAGGATGCTGTTGGATAGTGTGGCGGGAATTGTGAAGCATAGGTACTTTTATAAATGCGATAAAGGTCGCGAGCTTTCCAAAAGTTTTAGCGACATATACAATATCAGGAATCAGGAAAAATTGCCTGAAAAACTCAATATGCTGTTCTCGGCATGCGAGTCATGGTTCCCTCAGTTAAAGAATCAGAGGGACGCTATTGTTCATTACTATGAGACATATTTCATCGGCTTCGAGAGAAACTCTGAGGGAGAGACGACATCTATGCAGTTCTCTCCTCAAAAAAAGACGCCGGAAGTGAAAGATTTACGTTCACATATTGGTATGGTGATGGCTGGATATCAGCGTTTCATCGATGGACTGCTCGATTACTGGGATGAAATGTTTATAAAGCCGAATTGGTACGGAACTAGTATCTTTCGCCATTCAACCCATCTCTTGGACCGGAGAGCAAATATTCTTTGGTGGGCTTATCAGTATGGCGGATATAGGAACGATAACATGGTTGTCAGTGAATCATAGGTCAGTTCCGGTGAAATATGAACAGGAAAAGGCCGAAAGTTGGGTTTTTGGCCTAAAAACGGACATTGTTGGCTTACAATGAGGCGTTGTAAATGGGCAAAAAGGCATGTAAGTCATTTATTAAGTAGAGTTAGGCGATGAAATGCAAATATCTGGCAATGATCAAGAAACGTTTCTGTATCTAAACGGAATTGGAGTTAGTAGAACAATTCAACTTGGTAAAGACATTGAATTATTGCCTGCGAATTGTTCTCCTATGCCTGACGATATCATTAGTGTGTCCAAGAGTGAGGTAGACATTGGGGTTATTTCAATCTTTCTAGGGCAAGTAAGTAGTCAGTTTCGTATCAAGGCTGAAGATCCGAAGGCTCTTGCAATAATTGCATGGAATTCACTTTGGGATGCCGTGTTGTTAAGCGCGATACATGACTGTGAGGCTATCTGCAATTTTCAATGTGATAGACCTGCAGAGGAGTTTAGCGCGAAGTGTAAATTTGAAATAACGAATTATCATCTTCGAGGTTTGACAAAGTCAGTCTACGAAATTAATGACAAAGAAGCATCATGGGTTGAAGAAAATTTCCATACAGCTAGGACGCTTCTTGACGAGATAATGTTTCAAAATGCAGTTCACTGTCTCGCAACTTATCGATGGCATTCACATCCAAGAGCAAGACTGGCCTTACTATGGTCAGGAATTGAGGGTTTATTCAATATAGATAGCGAACTAATATTTCGGTTGAGTTTATATGTTGCAAGATTCTTAAAGTCTGATGATAGTGAGGAAATGAAAGCTATGTTTTTGAGTGTAAAGAGACTGTACAAGCAACGTTCCGCGGCTGTTCATGGTTCAAAAATCAAAGGAGAAGCAGATAAAGCTGTTGAAGAATCAGCTCAGCTATTAAAGACGCTTATTAAACGATGTATTGTTGCTGGCGAATTGCCTTGTGTAGATGAGCTGGCACCATAACGTAAAAGTCTCCTGCATAGGCGGGGAGAAAGGTAAAGGGGAAAGTTAGAGAGAGTAATTGTGTGGCTTCGTTTTGGGTTAGATGTCTGGTTTGATGTTTTTGCGGTTATTTTCCGCGATTACTGCGTTATACACCTTCTGGCCAATCCTCAACATACAACAGTATGCCTGCGGTTGGCCATCGGCTAAGTCTTGTACTGGCGAAAAATTCCTCTCCGAAACAAACAATCCAGCCAGTATTACCCGAAACTTCGTGATTTTTTATTATTGGTATCAGTATAATAGTAAACAAAGCATCCTTTGGTATTCTGTATTGTGGGGGCGTTTTAATTGATTCCTCCTTTGGTTCGCCTTCGGCCCTATTAGAGTTTTGAGAGGGTTCAAGAGGCATATTTGAAAACTCTAACAGGGTAAATCTTACCTTTGGCGATAGATTCGGCATGGGTAAAGAAAAAGCACTTTACCCATCCTACCGGCTAAGAAATAAGGTGGAATAG
>SDBT01005699.1_pt1 | contig 20832 bp, 40 predicted proteins | sample 2277101 | NCBI WGS metagenome assembly SDBT01 (sample SAMN10404973, study PRJNA504765) | marine sediment metagenome | isolation source: marine sediment core GS10_PC15, 103 cmbsf | place: Arctic Ocean: Southern Knipovich Ridge | collected 2010
TGAAACCTTCTATCACTCCCCCACAGATGCAGAAAATCATGGTTCCCACTGCTTATCAAGGAGTGTGTGGATTGTCAATCAGTAAGACCGTAATCTCGCTTAATGATCTGTTTATCGTAGCTCTGAAGGACCCATACTCTCATTCTCCCTGAACACCACCTTGATCGAGAACGCGCGAAGCGGGGATCATTATCACTAGGATCACACCAATCCGGGGGAGCCTCTGACACCGAGTGTTTCATGATCGAAGTTCGGATTCGATCATGGGCTAGCCCGAAGGCGGAGTGTCCAAATTCGTGGGATAGCTGGAGGTAAAACTGGCGAATGGTACTTGGGGCCTTCACGTAGATCGTAGATACGATCTTACCCTCACTGTTCTTGTAGTGCCTCGTAGCCATCGCTGCACCGTACTTACCCTCGTATTCTCCCCATACCACACTGATGTCAGCCTTTTCGATATCGTTGGTGGTGGCAAAGATAGTCTCGTTGAACTCCTTGTTCCAGAAGTTCCGAGCTGCTTTGTAGCTATCCTGGTAGTCGCTGAAATCTTTGGGGAGCCCCCAATAGACCAGCTTGGGGAAACCTTCCCAATCCAGTGTTTTTGGATCGGTACAGGCGTCCGATACTGTCTTGCCAGGCTGAGGGTAAACCGCGAATCCGTTGTGCCAACAGACCTTCATGAAGCCCCTTTCAAGGCTACGCCCGTCCGGCTCATCTCCTACTCGGGGGACACTGGCACAGCCGAGGATCAAGAGAGCCGAAAGTAACGCGATCTTTCTCATGTAACTACCATCACTCTTTTGGTAGTCCTTTGCAATCGGGGTAGATCACCCCCTAAGCAGTTACCCTCCCGCGGGAGCGCTTACGCGCGTACCCGTGCGCGTTGCCTTGAGCGTTAGATCAATTATGGGGATCTGGGATTCCTCCAAAGTGCCCGCAGTTAAAGCCTTAACCACCGACTTGATACCTTGCTTGGCCCCACTCTTTTTAGAGTAGCCTTCGCCAGAGGTCGCGATAATCCGCTTGGAAGAGAGAAGACGCCAGCGGAATTCCCCCTTCCGATCTTTGAATAGTTCAATTTTTTGTCGCACGTGGATCCCCCCGAGTAATTTTCGCTGACCCTAACAGACCGTGTTCCGATGGTCAACGCTGGATGGAGTACGCCCAACCGGGGCGCTTGCGATCTTTCGCCCACTCGCTCTCGGTTTTATAGATTACTTTCTCGCGGAGTAGCTCGTGGAGGGAGTCCCAGTAAGACCTTTCTTCGCGAGTCAATTTCCGAAGCTGCCGACGCGAACCCCAGATGGGATCAGCCTTATCCATCCAGAAGACCTCGTTCCCCACCTCTCTGATCAAGTAGGGTCCGACCCACTTCATAAGTGCGCTAGCGTCACCGGAAGTCCATTTGCTCACGTAGCGGTACCGGCTTCTCCAATCCTCGCTTTCGGTAAGGATCCCGTCTTCGTCAACGGTGAAGTCGTTGTAGCGGTTGTGCTCCTCGTACCAGTACCCAACCATGTGGCTGAAGATGTGACCGTACAGGATGTGGTGTCCCGCGATGGTCCGAGAATCGAAGCGACTGATGATCTCCGAATGAACATCGTCCCACTTCCTACCCACGCGCGAGCGCAAGTAGCTCTCAACCGGATTCAGCTTATCGAGCTGGATCGGATGTACCTTGGGACGCTTTCTGACGGTGATTTCGTCAGCCAGCTCAGGGTCTTGAGTGACCCTACCAGTGTACTGTTTTGCTCTCGCACGCTCTTGCTTGTGCGAGTAATTTCGTTCCCACTTGTTGTAACCCGACCGACCGACTTCAATGGCGGTCCGTGCGAGATTCTTCGTAGACATACGTTTTCTCCTAACTAATGGCCTATCGGCATGGCGCACCTCCTTTTAGTTAGTTCGGTATGTCTTACACGAAGCATGAGTAAATCCCTTGAGACCCTTTGTGCCAGGCTACTGCGGCATAGTCAAGACGAGACTCGTCGAATTACACCGCTTTTAGGGATCAGCATCATAGACATGCGGTTTCCTTCCATCACGGGTTGTTGTGCAATATCAGCTATTTCCTCGAATCTAGCTGCTACCCCGTCAAGGAGTTTTCGACCTACTTTGGGATGCACGCGCTCGCGCCCCTTGAAAAACACTACTAACCTGCACTTGTTGCCGGATGATAGGAATTTTTCGATGTGCTTGCACTTGAAGTCCAGGTCGTGATCGTCCGTCTTGGGGCGAAACTTCATCTCTTTGGTCTCGATCTTAGTGGAGCCAGCACGGTTCTCTTTAGCCTTCTTTTTCTCATCGTACTTGAACTTCCCGTAGTCCAAGATCTTGCAAACGGGAGGACGGGCATTAGGAGAAATCTCTACCAAATCTAACCCTTTGTCGAGGGCGAGTTCGAGAGCCTCCTGGGTTCTCATGATTCCTAGTTGCTCACCTTCGTAGATGACTCGGATCTGAGGGATTCTGATTCGTTGGTTTACCCTATGCCTTGGGCGGTCGCGGGGTACTCGTTCTGGTCTCTTCAAATTTTCTTTTCTCCTTTGTTATTTGCTAGTGTGGGATTGTGCCTAAGCCTGTTCCTACCGATCTCTGGAATGAGATCCGGGAAACCTACCTTGTGACCAAAAGCATCCGAAATACGGCTGCTGTGGTAGGCATGAGTAAAACTGGAACGGAGTATGCACTCAAACGGATGAACGTACCTCGTTTTCCTCGAACGCGGAAAGGGGCGGAGAGTTCTCCTCGAAAGAGAATCAAGCCTGATAGCCCTAGTGCGAAAGTTCGGGATCCGGTTCTTATGCGACAACTGTACATCGATGAGCGGAAGTCCACGACAGACATTGGTAAGTTGCTGGGTGTTTCCCCTGGCACTGTGACAACGGGTCTTCGCCAATGCGGAATTCCGGTACGGAGTCGAGCGGAGGGGATCAAAGGTAAGCCTCACCTTAAATCCAGAGGCCCTAATCACCGAGACTGGAAAGGGGGTATCACCGGCTGGCGGAAACGGTCGCGAGAGAGACTCAATCCTGTATTCGTCCGCCCGATTATGGAGCGGGATGGGTTCCAGTGCCAGTGGTGCGGCGCAAAGAAGCCCCTGGTTGTACATCATCATCTACGCTCGTTCGCCTCTATATACCGTATTGCTCTTGAAAGAGCAGGACGCGAGGATGAAGAGAGACTTATCGAAGAGATCGTATCTGAACACCGTTTGGAGGACGGCATTACGCTTTGCGCGCCGTGTCATGACGGGCATCATAAGGAGCACGGAAAATGAGGAAAGTATGTGTCACGGGCCATAGACCGCCACGCATAGGTGGTTATGACCCCACAAATCCACTTCGTCAGTGGGTTAAAGATCAACTTGTACAGGCGATGGACGAAATCCGTCCTAACGTCGCTTATACGGGAATGGCTCTCGGCACAGATCAGGTCTTTGCTGAGATCTGTATTGAGCGGAAGATCCCGTTTATCGCAGTCCTCCCTTTTAAGGGTCAGGACAATAAGTGGCCCAAGGAGTCGCAATTTATCTACTGGCGACTGGTTCATCAAGCGCGAGAGATTATCACAGTCTGTGAGCCCGGCTACGCTGCATGGAAACTTCAGCGAAGAAACGAGCGCATGATTGAGGAAATCGAGACGGACGGTACCGTCATTGCGGTCTGGGACGGATCCATCGGGGGCACCGCGAACTGCCTTACTTACGCTAAGCAATTACGCCGTACCATTCATCGGATCGACCCAAAAGAATACAATCCGGTCGAACCAGATATCTTTCTCTAGGCAGACCAAGGGGGAGCACAGCGCTCGCAAGAATCCACGTGCGGGGCGAGGACGATGTGACATCTCATGCATTCCCAGCTCACGTAGTCCTCGTCTACATCAACCTCGTGGGGATCTGCGATGTCTTGGATGATCTGATACACCCCGTTGTCGGTGGGGAGATTGAAGGTTCCGTCGCCGATATCGGTGTTGCCCGATATAGGGGACACGTGCCCAATTAGAGGATTGCCTGGACCCCATCCTGTGGGATGACTGTGTGAGTTGTAGAATTCCAGGAAGTCGTCATCGGCTCGCATCTCGGGGTCTTCCTCGATTTCACCCCATTCGCCGCCCCCAAGGGGAGCCATGTTGTGCGTGAGATTGACGCTAGCGGTACTGGTAAAAAAGCTGGCGATAGAAGACGAATTCTCATATTTGGTGTTCATGTTTTTCCTCTGTCCATTATGGCCCTACAGGGAGCCATACAGTGTGCTTGGCCAACTTACCAGCTGTGGGGTCCGCTGCGTCAAAAACAAAGTCTCCGAGCGTAGTAGGAGCGAAGCGCTTCTCGACCATAACCTGGCTCTCGTTGACTCTTTTTAGATCGAGCCGTCGCACAGCATTGGTGTGCATTCTGTACGAACGATCCCCATTGGCTAAGTCTTTCTTGTCCGCGGGGATATTCCGTAGGAGAAAGAATCTCTCCAATTGTTGGTAGGCGTTCGTGGAGAAATCCGTACCAAATACGGTGGATTCCTGAGCTTTAGCTCGGGTCACGAAGGTGTAGAGATAACCAGTCACAGCTAGAGTAAGTGGGCTACCCGATAGGAGGCACTCTCTTGAGCCTCTTCCTCTTCCTCTTCCTCTTCCTCTTCTTCGTCTTCGTCTTCTGGAGGATCTTCCTCGGATGGGGGTGCCTCAGCGGGCGCTTTGGCCGCCATTCGTGGCATCGAGTCCCCGTTGTCGGGCTCGACCTCTAGCTCGGCCGGTTCCTTCTGAGAATCCTTTGGCTCTATTTTATCGAATTCCCCGTCCTTCGCGGGTTCCTCATAACCGCCGCTAGATCCCGTCCCTAAACTTCTAGGCATAGCCGATTTGTTGCCGCTGCCCGACTGATATTCTCTCGAAGGGAGGGTGAGTTTTACCCTTTTTACCTTCGTGTTGGATGCTTTTTCGACCAGGCTGTAACGGCTGCGTTCTGTGATCCCGGCCACAGCGCGCATTTTATCCATTTCAGTGGATTCGTCTTGGGAGAAACGGTACGGCGTTGATTTAGGAAGGCCGTGGTCCCGAATCCAATATTCGAGCCCTTTCCAAGCTCTACGCGATACTTGCTTTGAACTTAGCTTGCCGTCCACATTAGCGGTAGCTGTCGATCTGCCCCGCTTACGCCTAGTAGGTGGAGGAGCAGGAGTCCGCATCTTAGATTTCGGGACGTTCTTCTCGCGATCTTCGCACCTTTCACAACCGCACCCTTCGACTCGTGCATCGTCGATTCGAGCAAACTTACGAAATTCTTGAATTCTTGATTTGAGGCTCACAGTTAGAATTTCCTACCGGGGCGTCGAGGTGCTCGCTTTTTTTCGATTACCTCGTCGATTTCTCCGAGGCAGTAGTACGCTTCCGTGAGCGCTTGTTCTGCTAGCAAATCGCGAATTTCTGGCATGGTACGAGGGTATCAGATCGTTGAGGGGACCGGTAGTTATGTCAAGGTTCTAGCACGCTTATACGGGTACTTACGATCTTGAAATATAGAGTTACGGTAGTAAACGAAACAGCCCGTACCGTAGTAATCCCGACCCCATTAGACGAATTTGTACACCCCTGCGATCTAAAGAGGGGGTAGTATTTATCCCACTCGTGCTTGTTCCATTGTTTCCTGGTATACCTGGAAAATAAACCGATCTCAAAGGCTTAGGGCAATGTCAGGATACACACATCGAGATCGGGCTTTGAAACTCCTCGCGGAGCACGGGTCCGATTTAGTCAGTATTCACAACCGCGGAGGGTTCTACTCGTTCGCGTCTGAGAACAGCTATAGGCTATTCGGATGGAGCCCCACGGAGCTGACTTCCGCAGATATCTACGAGTTCTGTCACCCCGAGGACATCGAGGATCTTCAGGCTAATTTCGCCAATCCCGTTCCTGCTCCCATCGAGTACAGGTTTCGTCGAAAGGACGGGGAATACGCCACCGTGCTCATGCGCCCCACAATTGAGGGGGAGGACCTAATTTGTTTCACTTCAGATCTTACCCACACTCGGAATCTCCTGGAGGCTAACGATAAGCTTGCCGCACAGGCTCGTACAGACGCCCTGACGGGAATCGACAACTATCTTGGGTTCCGGGACCGGATGGATTTGGTACTTGCTGAGGCGCAGCGTGGACGCCGGTTCTCGTTCATTCTGGGGGACATCGACAACTTCAAGCTATTCAATGATACTTATGGACATCAGGCCGGGGACAAGGTTCTCCGCATGGTCGCTCAGGCCATGAAAAAGGCCGTCCGTAAGGTGGACTTCGTAGCTCGCTATGGTGGGGAGGAGTTCGTGCTTCTCCTGCCCGATACTGACAAAGAGGGCGCGGCGATCCTTGGTAACAGAATCCGGGAACGGGTCGCAGCGATAGATCACGGATTCGATCAAGAGCTGACCATGTGCTTCGGGGTCTGTACCTATGAGCACCACCAAACCCGCGAGGGTTTGATCGGCTGCGCGGACAAGTATCTCTATGATGCCAAGGGGAATGGAAAGAACCGCGTCGAGGTATGTACCTATCGGCTACGCGCCGGGTCTTGCTCCGGCTAGGGGTATTGAGGCTCGACCAAGATTACTAGATCTTCTCTGTGGTTGGAGGCGACTAGTTTGGTTTTCTTGATGGCTCCCCCCGATGCCCCAGAAACTGCTCTGTCCGCTAAAGATTGCAGTTCTTTTCGGATCTTCCTGAGAGCCGTAATGTCCCCGTTTCCGCCCTCTAGGCGTACAACCACAGACAGGCCCGCGGGCTCTACGGTGAGCTTGTAGTCGTGAACAGTCTTTAGCTTGTCTTGGATACGATAAGCGGATTTACGAATAAATCGTTTCAATTCAGACGTACTATCGACAGCTTCCAGGACTTCCTCGGCCTCGCTCATCTTGAGAAACTGAGCACGGGGGATGCAATGGCCCCCACCCTGGTGACGCCAACCGTTGGGGCATCGACCCCACTTCTTTTTGTAGGCGTCGGGCTTGAGGCTCTTAGCATCCGCCACTTGAGCGGCTTTGCGTGCTTTGGGATCCTCCGGCTTGGGAGCCTTAGCTGCGGCGGCTGCGCCTCCAGTCCCAACTTCCGGTTCTTTAGCAGGTTTCTTTTCAGTGGGAGCCGCACCCCCGGAAATGGCAGCCTCAGCCTCTGCGGGGCGGGGAGCCTCGTAGGCGGGGAAATCCTTACCTGAGTCACTGAAACTACTCTTTGGATCTAAGGTGTACACCGGCTTGTAAAGCATCTTTGCGACACCCTTTTTAACCGCTTTCGCTTGGTCGCCGTTTGCTCCCCCTGGAAGGTCTTTGATCGATTTTAACGCACTGGAGGGGTCCGACAGAAACGTCGCCGTACCATCCGGTGTCTGCGTCATCAATTTGATAGTTGCGGCGCGTTCCTCTGCTGTGAGAGGGGGCTTGCGCTTAAAGTGTAGAAAACGATTGGGAGCGGCCTTTTTGATCTTCGCGATAGCCGCATCTTTCTTGTCGAAAAAGTTGTCGATATCCTGCTCGTCTACCATCCGTTTCCCTTGGACGAAACCACGGGACATGTTGGATAGTTTGGTGTCTTCCTTATCGATATCCAGGAAGATGACCGTTACCTCGAAGCCCGCGGCTTTGCCACGAGCGATCTGACCCTCGAAGTCCTGAGCATCAATATCCTCACCCGCACTGTCGATGACCATGAAGTTCTTATCTTCCTCCATGATCTTCTTTGCGGTTTCTTCCTCGAACACCTTCCGAGCTTTATCCTTAAACCGCTCCTTGGGCTTCCCCGTCTCCGGGTTGGTCTCGTCGGAGTCGTTGTGCCAACCACGCATGTTCTGGTAGAACTCGATGGTCTTTTTGTAGAAATCCTCGTGAGGGTCAGGGACAGGGGGCATTCCACCGAAGTTCTCAAGACCTACCTTGCGCCCGTCTTTCGTCTTGTACCAATGATCGTCGAGGGCCTTCTTTAGTTCCGCTGGTCCCTTGTCTTGAGCGGCTTTCAGGGCTTTGTACTGCTTGCGGGACTCGAAGTATTGGATCCCCCGGAGGTTGTTGTCCGACTCCGCGACTCCTACTTTCGAGGTGGGGATATCGTCATCTTTGAACAGGTTTTTGGTGCTCTTGGGGAGGTTTTTACCCCGTTGCCCCGGCTTCTCCCCTAAGAAGAAACCCTTACCACTAGCCGGGCCACCGACCATAATAACCATCTGCTTTTTGTGGCTAGGGGCGTGAGCCTCGGTGATTGTCGGATCAGCCTCGTCAAAGATCACCCCAATATCTTCTAGTAGCGCTCGGATTGACATGCCCTAAATGTATCAGAAATCAGCGGATCTTACTGCTTGCCCTGACCTAGCAGCGTGCCCGCGAGGACAGGCCCGCGCACGCGCGTGTAGCCTCGACTCAACAATTCGTTGGACTTGAATGGGGGAGTTCCATCGGTCGCCACCGTTATGTGGGCGATCTCGTTAGCGGAACTGTGACCCTTGACCACGACGGCCTGCACACTGTTGCTGGCAGCCCAACCGATGACCTGGAGAGCTACAGGTCCCCCCATGTTGGCGAAATCGGCGACTTCCTCCGCGGTCGGCTTAAATTTCACCGTCATGTGGTGAGCAAACGTTTTGGACAGCACTGGACCCCGTTCCTGCTCCCACCAAGACAGGAGTCTTTGGTGGGCCAGCTCGTTAAGGACGACCGCTACAAAGATAGGAAGGTTCATGATCCTATAGGCCCCAGCACGTAGATGTTCGAGCCACCAGGGTCCGACCCGGAGACGATCTCGAATCCCCGGTCCTCAGCCTCGATAGTGAACGCACGCAGCCACTCGGTCTCCATGTTCGAGATAGCGCCGAAGCAGTAACACCACCGGTTGGGCCATCGGGAGTTCCGTCCCGCGACTCGCTCAATCCGTTTCCAATCGGTCATGTCAGACAATTTTGACCTCGCAGGGTTTGACGGGCGGAATTGAAATCGGGGCTGGGGCTAGAATCATCTCGCGGGCGTGCGCGAGGGCCTCTTCCTCACTGACAGCTCTAACCGTAGCAACGTGATTGAAGCGCGCGAAGTGGGCGGGGTAAGTGACCTGGATCTTGTGTAGTTTCATTTCCTCTCCTCATCTTTATTGTATGCCTGGGGAGAGGATTGTCAATGCCCTAATTTAGCTCCGCGGGGGAAAACAGAGGAACCCCGATCTTGTCTAGGTGGGTCATAGCAAGTGTTTCTACTACACTCGCTATGCTCTTGTTGTTGTCCTGGCAGTAAGTCTTGAGCCGGTTGTAGGTGGGACCTGAAATAGAGATGCTTTTACGTGTTTGGATTTTAGCCATGCGGCCTTCTATCCCGCTCTACTGGGCTTGGTCAACTTCTTTCCGACTGGTCTGGGTACCGTTGCGTCGTGAACTCGAATCGCTAGTTTGTAGAGTCTTAACCACGCTAGAATTTGCATTACTGGATGGCCCACGAGGTTGTGAATACTCCAGGCGTGTCTAGCCCACTTCAGGCGCCGGTTCTCCAGGGCACTGGGTTTGTACTCCATGATCGTTTCGAGCGCTTGGAGCCCCTCGACAATCACTTCCCCGTGGCTTGTAGTGTGGACTACAATTCGTAGATTCTCGATATCGGACGTATCGATAGCGAGAATGTCCTCATTGAAGATAAGGAGCCCCGGGGTGATGATCATCTTCCCTCCGGTAGATCCAACGTATTCAAACCCACTCGGTGGTTTATAGCCTCAGACATGCGGGCTTCCACAACTTCGGCCAACTCTATCCAGGTGTCTCCTACGGGGTTGTCTTTCATCTTGTTGTAGGTGTACCCGAGGGTATTGTCGTTCCGGTAGCTGATCCACGCAGCGCACAGTCGTTTCGCTAACTCATCCATTACTTGCTCCGGTCTTTCCTTACAGCGTCGTAGGCAGCTTCCGCTTGGCTTCGTGTGGTGTCGATACCTTCGCGCGCCTGGGTAGCCACAATCACGCCCACCATCAGCTCGCGACGTAGCTTCGGATCTCGAAGGATGGCCTTGATGTCCACTCGCTTACTCACCACGCTTAGTGCAAACGACGATGGACTTGCCCTTGTTCGTATTGGTACCGTATACGTTGCCAACGTAGGCAACGGTGTAAGCCCGGTCCTGGCACAGCGCCTCGGCGATCTTGCTAGTGTCGGCCTCGTGGTCGTGAACAATCTCGAACAGGTTATCGTCTATCTTCACGGTTCCGGGCTTCGGCTCGTTGCAGCCGACCAAAAACGCCAACAGGATGAGGTATTTCATTCTCGTGTGCTCCTTTCGAGATCCCAATGGGTCTCAATGAACTCAATCACCACGTTGGGGTCAGTGTTCTTGTTGAATACGATATTCGGGCCGTGTTTCTCCAGCATGACCGCCTTGATGTCCCCGTAGCTCTCCAGACCGTTGGAGGTGTTCTGCCCGCACTCGTGCGACCCACACTCTAGGAACTTCTGGGTACGCCCGGAGACGGTCCCAGGCTTCCTCTCGGGGCAGTGGAAATGGACGATGCAATCCACGTCGGGGTGCTCGTTGAATATGATTCGCTGGCTCTGTCCTCCGACTGAGGGCTTGGCTCCGTGGGCGATCACGCTATCCTTGCCCTCAGTCTCCACAAGAACCATGCCAACACTGGATAAGTTGTTGAAATTAGACTTGCGCCTAGACGTTATAATCTTGTCCTCGCCCGCACGCACTGCGAAGTGACCCACTGTCTTGCCGTGGAACGGCTTGTAAGCCCCTCTGTCGATACAATAGTCTACAACGGCCCGCAGAGACTCAGGAATATCGGGGCTGTCCCAGGACACTAGAGGTCCATCTACGACAGTGCTCCGAGTAAAGTGGAGCCTAGATCTCTTGACCGCCATCTCGACGAGATCTCCCAGGAATAGCCAGCGAGAGTCATTGTTGCTCCGAGGCGGCTTCGAGACAGAGGGCGCGAGCTGGTACCGGGCTTCCTCCGGCGTGATGATCATGTTCTTGCGGGTGCGGATATCGTTCGCGACCACGAGATTACAGGACGCCTCTTTGAGCAGTCGGAGCCCCGCGTTGAATTGTGCGTCTTCGGAGTCGCCAGCGGTGGTCTTGAATCCGATCAGGAAAATGTCTTTACGCTCGCGGCGGATCTTCTCGATGATCTTGGCAGAAGGCGAGAGCTTCAGGGTGCGATCTCGGAACACCCCACCCTCACGGGTTTTCAGCCGGGGCAGGTCCGCGCCCACGTTGTCATTGTAACCGCCAATACCTTTAACGTCCCAGTCACACAGGGCCGCCGTCATGACGATCATCTTGGTGGTGGGGTCCGCGATGAGTTCATCGACAAGGCGCTCAATGTCCGCGTTGGTTTCGAGCTTCGAGAGGGGATCGGCCATCTGCGTTAGATGCAGCTCGGGCTTTGGACCATCGTGCTGGAATCGGTAGTTGTCGAATAGCTGCGTCAGTTGCTTGGCGGTTTGTCCATAGGCTTTGGCGCAGAGGGAAAAGTGGGGTCGGATGTGGAAATAGGTTCCGCCCCCGATGATGTGGACTTTTTGATCAGTCATAGCTCGATTCCTCTTTCTTCGGCGTGGCGCGCGACAATCTCGGCCCCAATATCATTCAACTCGTAGTCGGTATCGCCGGTGTCGTCTTCGGGTTTTCGTTTGAAAGTGAGTATGTTGTGGAGATCTCGAATAGCCGCGTCATCGGCATCTGGAAGGAGTTCGAGAAAGTCGGTCCAGTCCCGATCAAGAATGGCGTAAAGCGCAATGGCTTGGCGGGCGCTTTCGGTAGTTTTGTTTGACTCAGACATCGGAAATCGAAGTTATCCCTGCGTTGTGCGCCCTTAGCCCATCAAGCATGGCGCGTTTCTCGTTATCGATCTTAGTCAGATCAATCTCCAGGAATTTGGCGATCAACGACTCGATACGGTTGTAGTGGTAGGGATAGTAACCCTCGGGTCGGAACTCGACGAGGTTTTTGACTTCGTTGGTACGGCATTTACGGCAGCTCATCTCAGCGCCGAGGCCGCGAGCATACCGTACTTCCTCTTGAGTGATTACACCGCACTCTTCACACACGTATTGGTCTTCGTCGTGGAGACAGAGATGGACATGCTCTACTTGGCTCAACCAGTCGATGAAATTACCAACCGTCTGGCTTTCTACTCTGAGGGATTTCATTTTGTCGTGTTCTGGGCAGCTGCTCATGACGTGGGTTCTCCAACATAGGACTTGGGGTCACAGGTAATTTCATTGAGCTGCCTACGGGCTCGGTGCTTCTGAATCACTCCCTGTTCAACACGCGCTAACCGATTGCACTTCTTACACCGAGTTTGGGTAGGCCAGAAGTGATATTTTCCTGTGATCAGGTCTAGTACCATCCACCCTTTATCCCGCTCCAACATTGAGAAGGCAATGAAATCAAGCCCCTCTTTCTCAGCTTTGGCCTTGTCTGATTCACCCCAGGCCCCGCTTAGGGCGCGTTTGTAAAACCGGGGCTCTTGTTCCGCAACACGCAGGGCAACGTGCTGCGGAACAAGAGAGGGCATTCCCGGCGTGTAACGAGGGCGAACCTGATACCTTGTTGTGCTACGAGGCATATCTCCAAGCTTCCTGACGGCAGAGTTCTTTGTAGGCTCCTGTGGAGCACACTTCGGGGTAGAGTTTGTGGAACTCACCCGCTGCCCAGAGACGGCGCTCGTAGCGAGTAGGGGTTTTTCCCGGACCACATAGGGCCGTGGCAGCAAGATGGAAAAGGTTAGCTAGTTCTGCGCGTTCAGGCTCAGTCCATTTATGAATTGCTTTAAGAATGGCATTCATCGCAGTAGCTCCTTCCTTCGTCTGTGTGAGTAGCGTCGTTACCACAACCCCCGCAGGAGGTACATGGGCAAGGTGTGTGGGGCTTACTCCCGAACCCTTGTAGGGAACCCGTTGCCAAGCAGCCGTAGCAATCGGGGTGTGGAACCCCCTTCACTCTAGTAACCCTTGTGGATGTAGTCGTCGCGAGGGTCGTCATAATCAGGCTCGGGGTAGTCCGGCTCCTCTGGTTCCATGTTTCCCGCGTGATCGCAGAGCTTCTCCTCGACATGGGCCTCAGCCTTGACGAGAGTCCAGCCCTCATTCTCCGCGCAGAGCAATTCGTAGAGCTGGGTCGGAGAACAGAGTTCGGTGGTGTGATAGTTACCTCCGCCTTCCCGCGCGTGGGCGTGAACCAGGGAAACAGTCTTACCCTCCAGCTCCCCGCCCTCAGCCGGATAGCAATCTTCGGGGAGACCGTTGATATGGGCGGGGTAGTATTTAGAGAACTCTCCTTCTACCTCGAACTCTACAGTCTCGCCGTTGACCTCGAAATCGAAGTGAATTTGTGATCTCATGCTAGCCTCCTACCTTGACGAACTCGTCATTGTGAAACTTGTAGTGTTGACCCTTGCCGGCACCGAGGCCGATACCGACGCGGGAATAGCAGCGCTTGTCCATATTCGCCCACGGACCCATCGTGGTTTTACCGTCCACGAATTCGTCCGTGATGGGATCCCCGCAGATATCGCACTTTTCTGGGGGCGGTCCCATCCAAGTTTTCACTAGCTGAACTCTCCGAGAGTGTGGCTACCGAAGTAGCAATCCCTTTCGACGAGGGGGAGACCACCGCCTCCAATAGCGTCTTCGAGCTGGCTCAAGCAGAAGTAGGTAAGCTCCTTGCCCTGGCTCGTGGTGACGAGTCCGAAGAACTCCCAGTCGCCATCTTCGCGGCGCTCGGCCTCGATCACGTACCAAGTGAAGTCCGAATAAGGTGAGAAGAATTTGACGATCACCTCAGCTTCGTCCGTTTTACCCTCGTTCGAGTAGACGGGATTCTTCGCGAGCTTCCGCTCGATCTCTTTGGTGACCAGTTTGTGCCCTCTTGGTACTTGTCTCATCGTGTTGCCCTTTCGTTACATGCAGAATGTAACAATAAGAGAAGCGATAGTCAAGACCCTAAATGGACAGATCGATCATTCTTCTGAGGCGGCGTCTCCCCATTCTTCGGGTAGGTATTTGCCCTTACAGAGCCAGTCGTCCAGCTCCTCAAAGTACGAGGCCATCATATCCGCGGTCTCGTGGGGATCGTCCCCGTCGCGCAAAGATTGTATTGCCTGCCTAATCTCCTCTAGTGTTTCGTTGGGATCCATTTCTAGCGTAGCCTCTTCAGAATTTCCTGTGTGTCTTCCTCCGACTTCGTGAGCCGAAATTCTTCCTCCACTCGATGGTAGAAGGAAGATCGGGCCGGAAGCAACTTGGATACAGGTAATGTAGCCGCTAGAACGCTGGTGAGTATCGCATGGTGAGCACCGTGAACTTGGATCTGTTCCAGGAACGAGTTTATAAACGACAGCTCCCCCTTTTCGAGATGTTCGTTCATCTCGTCGTACAAGAGTTCAAGAGCTACACCTAGATCAACCATTTCTACATCCTCACTATAAGAATGTTCTACCCCTCGGATGATCCTGTCAACCGAAGAGGGGGCTACCAGCAAACGTTAATCAGGTAGGTTCCCGGCTCGACCAACCCTTTGAGTCGGAGGGCCGCCATGACGGTTGAGGCGGGTCTCCAGGTGACTTTTTCTTCTGTATCTTTGATCAATTCTTCCGCCATCGTCTTAGTGATGCCGTCAACCACATCCGGGCATTCGACCGGAGTGGTGCTGTCGTTACCCACCTCGTTTTCGTTTACGAAGTCGTAATGAAACCCGAGGTGCTTTTCGACGTATTCACCGAAGTCGTGGTAATCGACCTCGTAGATGGGGTTGTTTTTGACGGTGTGCTTGAGATTCATAGTTAGCCTTTAGATTTTCCGAATGAAACGAAAAAGAGCAGCCACAGGATAATCCACATGTTGGTGGCTGCCGCGACTCCGAGAACGGTTATAGCGAAGATCAAATTCCGGTTCTCCGAGACAACGGAAAGCGCAGAGGTTTTCTTTTCGCGCTTAACCAAAGCGACCTCCCGTTTAAGCTGTGCATTCTCAGCTCTCAGGAGATCGAGATTGTTGTCGCGGAACGGGCCTTCACTCACTGTCGTCGGCTTTGTAACGCCTACGTGTAGTTTTACGCGCTAGGCTCGGAGGTTTTTTGAGCGGTGTATTCCGCTTTTTAGGGGGTTTCTTGGGTGGGTCCTTCTTCACGCTAACCACGGCCACAGCCAGGGCTTGTCGAACGGGGGGTGCGGGACGATGGGGGAGCCCCTCAAAGTTGATTGGGATCTGAATTATTTCGTCGTGCTCCGAATGAACAGTCAGGGTGTCCCCGCAGCAAAGTCCCAGTTTCTTGAGAAAGTCGAGGAAGGCCGCGTTGGTCACACGAGATCCCTGCTCCTGAGCGAGCCTCTCTTCTCTGGTAGGCCCCGAGAACAGATCCCAAAGAATCTTGTGCAGCCCCCCTTTATTTCGGGTAAGCCACAAAGATTTGGCTGTGGCGCGGAACTGCCCCACATCTCCGTGTGCTCGGATCACCGAAGAGATAGTATTCATCCAGCTGTCGAATGCTGAGTCGTCATCGCCAAACTTTTCAAGCTGGTCAATAACTGACTGGATCTGTTGTTCCGGTAACGCCATGTTATGAGTCGTAACAAGCGAATCAGGGGTTGTCAACGCTTGGGAGGTACAGCTCGGAGAATGTTTCCAGCAATTCCATGTGCTGGGCATTCGGGGTTTCTTCGATTACAGATACACCACTCGTGAGTCTCAGTAGTCACTTTGCACGCTCCGCATGTAGTCCACTTACCCTCTCGCTTGGTACCCGGAGCGTCGTAGCACAAACAGTTATGGCATTGCCCGAATAGCATCTATAGGGAGTGCTCGATCTTCCTGGGGAGAACATAAAGGTGGTAATAACTCAACCACAGGAAGATCGGCCCCCGAACTTTTACCATCTCCCAGAATCTCGAATCAGGGCAGCAAGCTCTTTGTGTCCGTACTCTTCCACGAGTTTAGCGCAGAGTTCATTTTCAGAATTCCGGGCTTCTTTTCGCCCCTCTGTGACTAACTTCCGTACCGCTTCAAGATCTTCGATGTATTTCAATACCGATTCCCCTATGGAGCCTCGGCTAGTGTTCTAGCTTACTTGCTCTGAGAACGAACACTGTAGCGCATTTACACTCGCGTGCGGGGGTAAGATCACTTCTTTGGGATCTTGCGCTTCAGCTTTTTGGGCTCGATCTTTTTGGGCTCGGGCTCGTCTAGTAGATCCCGAGGATCTGGATCTATCCAGACGACTTCGGTAGTACCTTCGTGCCCGTGTACCATAACCATTTCGGCAAAACTCGTGTAGATGATGACGCACTTGTGCATGGAGTTCCACGTCAGTGAGATCAACCCGTTGTCAAAGAGAACGCCTTCGGCTACCCGTCCGATTGCGGATACCCCGCCTTCTGAAACGGCTCTATCGGTTTTTGCATCTTCTACGCGGTTGAAATGAAAACGTCGCATACAGTCACCCTTTCGGAGAACTCCGATTATCACAGGCTGAGGACCACGTGGTCCATAGGTGTTGTCCTTTTTTCATCGAGCTAGAAGGACCAAAAATAGTATCCCCTATTTGACAATCGGAGCATAGTCGGTTCTTCTAAATATAACGGACGGCTCGCTCGGGGCGTATTGCAAATCGAGCACTCCTGGGGAGTAAACCCCACCAGAAAACGGAGGCGAGCCGTCCCTCTTCCCCGCTACGATAAGTTAGAGGACCAACGGCGATCATCCGTAGGGGCATCTGCGGTAGGACGTTCCTCAACATAGCCGCATTTATTGCAGCTATAGCTAAGACTTTCTTCTACTACGCCGGGCAGTCCGTTGGTCATACGGCTGCTGTACCTTGGACCGTTCATCTGTCCCACTTTGCACTTCGGGCAACTGTTCATCGAGCGTCTCTTTCTTAGGTTTAGGGAGCCGCTCGTATATCACGAAGTCGAAGTATCCTCCAGCACGCCGACGAACACGTTTTCTCTCCGCGTCAGAGGCGGTGTAAGCCTCTCTAGCGGCTTCGTAGGTGTTGAACTGTGTCGAGGTGACCTGACGCCAATTCGATGAAGGGGGTGTCTTCTTACGTACTTCAGGGGTGTGATATGGATCTGCGTGGTTGTCCATTATGACTTGTCCTCTGAGCGTCTCTGAAGTTCCAGCTCCAATAGCTCGGTAGGAATTCCAGCCAGTTTGGTCTGAGCTTCCTGTTTGCGTCGATCTAATTCACGCATGAGGGCGGGAAAAGACGCTTGCTGGAGACCCCCTGGTTGTTGAACCTGTTGAGCTTCCGCAGCCCCGGGTATTATATTCGCAGTCAGCATACGCTCAAATTGTTTCCGCGAGTAGACGGGAACATCGTCTTCGTCTTGTTCAACCTCGGGGGGTTTGTTTGGATCTACCGCATGAGGGTGTTTTTTGGCCGCGTTTGTGGCCCGTATCCTCGCGGCGTCAATAGTAGCTTGAAGTTGTTCTGGTGTTTGTGTTTGTGTTTGTTTGCTCACTCCGCCCCTCCTATGGGTTTCTTCGTGAATTCGTCCGTAACATCGATGTAGTTCCTATCGGCATCTTCCAGCCCACAGTCCCCACGCTCGGCGTGGCTCTTACAAAAAGAGCGGAGATTACGGAAAAAATTACAGTCGTCGTCGTTTAAGATCCGACCTCGGGTACGATCATACTCCTGCTTAAGCTCGAAAACACGAGTTGATTTTTGGGCGCAACCGGGTTGGTGGCAGAGCTTATCCTCGACCTTTAGGAAATCGGTCCAGCGATTATCTTCATCAGACTCCCGCCACACACGATTTAACCAAGCGATATGTGCGATAGCCGCTTCAAGGTTGGAATAAGAGCGATCCGCTAGGAGGTGTCCTTTACGATACAGTTTGGTCACAGCAGCAACCCGCCACTCGTCCCCAGACAGACCGCTTTCTTTGTAGCGAGGGACGATCTCGATCTCAATTTTGTCGATAATCTCGTCGTCGTGGTGGCGTTGAAAATAGGGACGTTTGGGCATTGGCGCTATACCGGATTCTTCCTTGGTTTCTAGATCCACACTTTTCCTAAAGTCTGGGGAGGCGACAATAGCTGAAATCGCAGCGTCTCTCTCTACTTTCTTTTCGTTCCATTCGACTACGGAAAGGACCCGAAGGATCCTGAATTTAGACCCGTAATAGTCGCACTTGCACTCGAAGGCACGAACGTCCTCCAAACAGGCGACACAGTGTAAAACGAATTTACCGGGCTGCGTCTCGAACATTGAGCATTCAATACTGCAATATCCCGGCAATGATCCTACGCATCCCAACCCTTGATCACAGATCCGACACCTTTTTCCGTTGGGCATCATGTTGGAGAAAGTCGTACCAGATACTAACGAGCTAAGCAACTCAACGATCTCTCCACTCCTGGAAAGAGCATGAACTACAAGCCGCCAACCATTGTGTAGGGCGCACGGTATGTGGGGAGATAACTCCTGAGTCGCATTGTCCGCAGAATGTTAAGGGGTAGGCTCCCGCGCCAGCGACCTGCTTAGGAGTCCAGTTGGTGTGTTTCATGCACTCCCCGCATGTCACCTTTTTGGCGTCCCACGTCCCAGGCCCCTTTTTCCCGCACAAGTTAGAAGCTCCCCACGCTTTACGATCTAAATCGTGGACAAGATAATGGAGGGGCTGACTTCCGCGCTTCTTTTTAGAGCGCTTAGACATCAGTTGGTTCGATCACGGTTCGGAGGTCGTATAGTAGCGATAGGTGTTGTCTCGGCCCTGATCTACAGGTTGGAAGGCGTGGTACAGCTCCCGAGGGATTACTTCGTCCCAGGTGGAGTCTTTGATGTACCGCCACCCGTCGAGGTGGTCGAGGACCCAGACTTTGCCAGACTTTTCGCTAATACGGTAAAGAGACATTGACTTACTTTCCCCCGGGAGTACCTCCGAACAGGTCCCCAAATAAATCGCTAAACGCACTCAGCGGGTTGGAGCCTATACACTTATCGCAATCTTGGTATCCGCACAATCCGTCATCGGCCTTTAACTTTTTTATGATCGCAGATTTTCCCTTCTTAGCATCCGAGAAACAAAGTTTGCAGGCACCTATCCAGCGTTGGCACTTTTTGGATCTGGCCATGTATCGACCCGCCCCTGAAATACCTCTTCGGCATTTCACACAGTAAGTATTTGCCATAGTCGCGCCTTGCTTCATAGCCTCTTCCTACCAAATACCCTAGTTATCGTCAAGGTTTTGCCCGGCCCATAAACTTTCCACAGGCTCGGCACCAGACCTTGCGATCATATTCGTACATCGAGCGTCCGGGGTGATCGCAGTCGTTCGGAGCCGTGTACAGGAAGTCCCGGCACGCTTCTTTGACCAACTTCTTCTCCTCGCAGGCGGGGCAGTAGCTGGTGGTAAAGAGGGGCTTTTTGACTCCCCCACATACCTCACATTTGTAGCTCACGTGACTATGTTAGGGGATCGGGGGACTAGTCGTCATCTAATTGCCGACGCAGCCGGATCGCAGCCTCAATGTTCGCGCGCTTGATCTCGCGAGCACCGCTCTGTATCTCTTTGCGCATCCTAGCTCCAGTCTTCCGCATTTCGTCAGCAGCCTCCTGCATCTTGATGCGCACTTTGGAGAGATCTGAAGTGTCTTCGATGACGTTATGGAGACGCTGAAGCTCCTCTAGGAACTCTTCGTCCACCTTGTCCGCGGGAACCGTAAACGACATGGTTCGACTCATTCCGAAGAATTCGTCGGCAGTAGGGTGGGTCCACGTACCAATATGAGGCTTCCGTTTCTTCTTCTTTTTCGGGGGATCTTTTTCCACAGGTTTATTCACAGCCTGTGGAGAACGGAAGGGTCCGCCACCCACATTTTGGTACTTGCCCAGCTCTTTCTTGTAGTGATCCCGAGCGCGCTCTGTGGCTTCGAGTAGGAGTACCTCCCCCTCCAATCGTTTCCGCTCCATCTTCCCGGTGTGGTTCATTAAACCGACTGTGACTACACCGGTCAGGAGGAGAAACAGGACTACGATCACTACAGACCCATTCGAGCGCGTTGTTTACTCATGCACTCTACAATACTCTCTAAACAGGTCCGATAGGGTCCCAAAGTAATTTGGGGTCTGAGGTGGGTGTAATGTACATAATACGTTGGATTGGGGGCTTGGTTTGGTGCTCCAAGATCATGTCGCACGGTACAGTAGCTAAACCTAGACCGTTGGAGTTTCTTGATGAAAACATAGCAAAGCATATCTTTGTGCTGGTATCTTGGAAGTAGATCAGCTCTTGCTGCATGTCTTGAACAATTCCTTGTTGTGATCTTTGGCAGGCGTATAAGCTCAACGCCGCGGTGATAATAGCGGCTAGGACAGCGGTTTTTAGTTTCATTCTTCGTCTCCACGTTGTTGGCGCCCTTGGACCATGGAAGCTGCCCAGTCCACTCGACGTTCCGGCGAGTCTCTACGTTTATGCGAGATCTCGTCTAGGTCTTCGCTATCCTCTTCGTTTCGTAAGAGGCTTCGCACGTTATCTTGGCTGATCTGATTCGTGCGCTGCTCCTTGGTCGTAACCACTAGTTCCCCGGAGTCTTGTAGATCACGAAACAGTTGAATGGTTTGGCGCTTACCTCTCCAGCGGCCAACAAAGATACCAGCAAGGAACGAAATTCCGACAGAGGCTAGAATGAAAGCAATGTCCATGATTACGCCAGAAAATCATGTTGCCGCACGATAGTCAAGGTGCTAGGGCTTGAACTCTGTGATGACCTTTTTGATCTCGTCCCGTTTGCACTCCTGCCATTCTTCCCAGGCCGTCATCTTGGTGCGCCCGAACCACCCCCAACAGTCTTCTTCTTTCCAGACTGTGATCCA
>SDBT01005700.1_pt1 | contig 20832 bp, 18 predicted proteins | sample 2277101 | NCBI WGS metagenome assembly SDBT01 (sample SAMN10404973, study PRJNA504765) | marine sediment metagenome | isolation source: marine sediment core GS10_PC15, 103 cmbsf | place: Arctic Ocean: Southern Knipovich Ridge | collected 2010
CCTCACCAATCCACCCGCGCCTGAATCTAGTCCCACATACACTGCCTTTGAATGTTACGGTCGATGTGAGCGACCTGGGTCAAACCAAAGCGGAAACGAAGACCCGAAATGGTATTAGTTCATTTATTGACATTCAAGCTGCCTGGCCGCAGTCCATTGTCAACTATGCCCGCGCAGCTTTTTCGAAAGTATCGGAAGTAGGTGCTAACCAGAGTCAACATACTGGTAACGAATTTCTAGGCTATATGGATTACTTGTTTGCCCCGCGTCCCGCTGACGCATCTTCACAAGCAACTCAGACCATCGATAGCGATTGCACTCTCAAAATTAAATGTACTGCATTACGGTACGCGAATGATTATCGCGGGGGGAATATCGTATATGGCGTAAAACTAACAGCCAGTGCGGAACTGCAATCAACCGATGGCACTGTCTTGACATCCTTCACAGCAATCGGAGCATCAGAAGAGGTGTACAACGCAGGCTGGGATTCTGCTGTCAAGGCTTCTGCCCAAGGTGCCATGCGCGATGCACTCGATAAGATATTCGCAAAATTAACTACAGATCCAAACGTGATCGCATTCGCACAACGCAAGGACCCAACCTTTGCTGTTGCGAGACAAACTAACAAGCCAATCGCGCAGGCTGTTCGCCGGGAGCAGTTTCTGCCGAAGCCCAAGCCCCGGCCGCCCATTGGCCCCGTCGCGCAACGATGGGCGGTGATTATCGGCGTGGGAGACTACGCCGAGGCCGGCGAAAGATTAGAATCACTACGATTTGCCGATCAGGACGCAGAGGCATTTCGCAACTTCCTGGTAAGCAAACAAGGCGGGAGTTTCCCGCCGTCGCATGTGCTGCTGTTGACGAACGAGCAGGCGACGACGCGCGCGGTTCGCAAGGCGATGTTCGGCTTCCTCAAGCAGGCGATTGCCGATGACCTCGTGATTATCTACTACTCCGGCCACGGCGCGGGCGACCAGGAACTGCCCGAGAACCTCTACCTGCTCCCTCACGATACGGAACCTGCCGACATCGCGGGCACGGCCTTTCCTATGCGCGATATCAGAACCGCGCTGGAGACGACCATCGAGGCCCAGCGCGTGGTAGTATTAGCCGACGCCTGCCACTCCGGCGGCGTCTCCCAGGAGATGCAGACCCGCGGCGTACGCATCGGCACGCAAAACGAGGCGATCAACCGCTACTGGTCGCAACTGTCGCAAACTGGCGCGGGCCGCGTGATTTTCACCAGCTCCCAAGCCGGCGAGACAAGCCAGGAGTCCGCCAAATGGGGCGGCGGCCACGGCGTGTTTACCTGGGCGATGCTTGAGGGTATGAAAGGCGCAGCCGACACAGACGGCGACGGGATAGTCACACTAGGCGAGACCATCCGCTATACCGACCAGCGCGTCCGCCGCGAAACGCGATCAGCCCAACACCCTTCCGTAGCGGGTGAACAATACGACCCCAACCTGCCGATGGGTATTGTGAAATGATTCCAACAAAGTAAGCAACCCTGGAGAAAATAAATGAAGCAGTTACGAATTCGAGACGCGGTATTGATGTTGGTTGTTTGTGCGACCGTCGCCGGCTGCGCCCATCCCAAGGGCGAACTGGTAATGCAGATCGCCGTCGAGGTGAAACCGGCAGCCAAGCAGATCAACCCGATGAAGATCGCAATTGTATCTGACGAGGCCAACGTCAATATCGTCGGCGGCAAACACGAAACCTTTTCTAAACTGATCGCCTCGTCCCTGAGCTTCAAGCTGGACAGTATCCGCGGCGTCAGTGTAGTTAGCCTTACGAGCCGGGCCCGCCGAATAGCCGGCGAATCGCACGGACTTGATGAGTCTAAGCTTGCCCAAAAGCTGGGTGCCGTAATGGATATCGATGCGGTAGCACTGGGAAGCCTCCAGTCGCTGCTGGGTGAGTCAGATTACCGGGGCCCGATACAAACCAATCTGGTCTATCAGCTTCGCCTCATCGACGCCGCCTCCGGAGTCCTGCTGGTTAATGCGGAAGCTTCCGTCGAGGCAGATGGCGGTTACCTGCCTCCAGAACTGGCCGACGAGACCGCCCAGGCCATCGCAAATGAACTAGAAGCGGGAATCAGATAACCTGAGGGCGGCGGGCAGATATGAGTAGAGTGGATCATCCGATTTGTAAATCATTGATAGCTGTGGCTTGCCTTGTTGCAGTAGGCTGCGAGGCCCAACGGCCAAGCGAACCTCTCGTAGAAACCAATGTCGTTATCGCACAGGCCCCAGCCGAACAGGCCATGGCTGAGACTGCGCCCGAGCCAGTGCCCGAGGTGGTTTCAATCCACGTCCAGATCGACACAGCTTGCCAGAGGATTGCCGATACGCTCGCCGGTGCCCTGCCGGCAAATTCAGCCACCGCGGTAATGCCCCTAACTGACACTGACGGCGCGGTCAGACGCATCGGAGTAGTGGCCGCCGAACTGATCCAGCAGAAACTACTAGCCATGGGCCACCGCATAGTTGACCGCCAGAACATGAACGCCCTGCTCGCAGAAGCCGATGTGCAACTGGCAAGCCAGGATGAAGGAAAAGCAGTAGACGAACTGGGCAGAATATCCGGTGCCGACACAATCGTTTTGGGCAGAATAAGCCAGGTCGGCGATGCAGTTCTGCTGTCAGCCAAGGCTGTCGACGTTCACACGAGTGAGATTCTCGCCGTTTCACCGCTACAATCGCTGCCCGGCAGTTCGCTGGATGAGTTAATGTGGTATGTGCGTCGGTCAAAGGCAACGTCGTCCACCGGCCAACTGCCGCCATTGTCGCTGCGATACGAGTTGGTCGGTCAAACAAACCGTGGCGAAGTGCGCCTGGCTGACGGGGCGAGAGTCCTGAGCGGGCAGCGATTTAAGATTCGCATCCAGCCAAACAGCGACTGCCATCTGTACGTTCTGCTTTACGACAGTCAAGACCAGGCGAGCGTCCTGTTCCCGCACTCCAATATTGACATGTCGAACTTGATACGCGGTTCGGTCAGTTATGAGATCCCACAATCAAGCAAGTGGTATTGGTTCGATAGCAACCCCGGAACGGAAACGTTCTACATTGTTGCCAGCTACACACCCTTGGAGAATCTGGACGGATTGCTGGCCAAGATGCAGGAAAGCGGCAGCAGACATCTAGCACTGGCTGCCAGGGATGAGATCGAGGAAGTAGTAACCAGGGGAATGAGCTTTGAAACGGGTTCACGGTTTCTCCCTGGAGGCTACACCATCAACAAACGTGGAGTCGGAGGCGTTGTCGATATCGGCATGGATGGATTGCTCGCACGAGAGACCGAAGCGTTGGATCAGGTTGTAATGGGCCATGCGACGGTGGTGCAGAAAGTTACTCTATCTCACAGATAAACGGCATTCTCAGACCTGGCCTGCACGATGCCTACTGAGCAATGTTGCAGGCGACTCGCTGGGGGCCGAGTATCTGCGGTTCTAAGTCCAGGCCGTCGTATTCAAGCAAAGCATCGGCGATAACGCCATCATCGACCAGGCCGCGAATCTCTATAACGCTTATTCCAGACGGGTCGTTCTGGATGACACGCACGGTCTTGACATGTTTCACTTCAGATAGAAACACCCGCAGATCTCTTACCTGGCGATATGACAAGGCGGTAGCTTCCAGTTCCACTTTCACGCCCTTATCTATCTGCTCGGACCAGTTGCGGATGATCCGATCGAGGCATGCCTGGAACAGCTCATCTGCCGCTGCCTTACAGGCTTTCTGCACGGCCGTGGTAGTGTTTCGATCTGCCGACACCGAGTTGGCCTGCTTGCTTGCCAGGACACCTGCCGTGCTGCGAGAGACCACCGTTCCCTGGAGATTGACCGAGGCCTTCTGCAGCGAAATCCCGTAAACCTCACTCGGATTCGTTTCGCTGAAGGCCGTAACGTAAACGCCGTAAGCAGCTCCCAGCTTCGTCTTGAGGCTCTTGGCGCGGGCGGTATCGTTCTGGTTAATCGCCCTGACATAGTCGATCATCTGAACCTGCTGTTCGACCGGCGGGTAAATCACCCGCAGACCCAGATTTTCTATCCGATCATTGATCTGGCCGCGAATCCAGGTGGCTACCTGTTGTGCGTCTGCCTGGCCGGAAGCCTCGACGACTACAATGAAATCAGGCCTACCCACCAGCTCTATAAGGTTCTGGACGGCCAGCCAATCGGTACCTTTTATCTGCCCCACTGCAACGTCGGCTGATATCTGCACGTAAAAGAATTTATCGTCGGACCACTTCTTCGTCACGTCATAGCGGGTAATGTAGCCCCTCGCTCGCGTGTAAATGCTGTCGCGAAGCAGCTCGAAGTTCTCCGTCTTGGACTGGCTGTCGATCCAGACGCCGGCGGCTCGCCGGACGGCCTCTCGCACGGCCAGTTCGGTGGCATTCTCGTAAGAATGTGTAGACTTGCCAATCGCGCTGCGGACATGGACAGTTTCGGATTCATCGCCCATTACTGGGCAGGCGAAGATTGTCACCGCCACTAAGCCCACAAGACACATGGCCATTCGCATTCGTATATCTGTTTGGTTCATATAAATCACCTTGGAGGGTGCGCGGCTGTCGGGGCAGTATCAGTCCAGGACGCCTACTTCCCGAATGATGACGATTACCTCGAGAATCTCTGAATCAAAATCATCGTAGAACGGTCCGACCTCGTCGGTGATTGCGCCCTTGCCGGTAACTTTCAGCACCTTGTCGCGGTTCTTCATATCCTTCTTTGTGAATTCGATCGTGTTCCACTTGCCACCCGAGCGATAACGCTTCTTACAGCGGTTCAGGAATGAGCTTACCTGCCGAATCGTAATCTCGCCGTCGGTCTCAGCCCACTTTTCGGCGTAACGGACGTCTGTAAACTGCACGCTCTTGATGAAATTGATGAGCTTCGTCTGGATAAGGTCAAAGTCCATGACGAAATCTCTTACAGTTGAAACGCTGTCAATTTGAAGGCCCGATATCTTCTGGGCCAGCTTGCGATAGGCGTCCAGTTCAGCCACCCGGCGGGCGCGAATGCGCTTCATGCCGAGCGTCTCGGCCAGGGCGCCGTTGCCTACGACAACAACCTTAGTTTCCTTGTTCTGGGTTTTGATGTCACGAATCAACTGATTCTTGGGCCTGGACGGGTCGGCTATGTTGTTCTTATTGTACGTTGCGAGGACGACTTCAATGATCTCGCGAATCTTCACCTGCATGGCCACTTCGCATCGGCCGTCGTCGTAGAACTTCCATCCGAGTTCCTTCATGCCCTTGAGCTTGCCGGAAACAACCGCCGCCACTTGCTGGTCTTCGAGGACCAGGTCAAGAATGTCGGTATAGGCATCGATCTGCAGGCCATAAATGCGGCTCAGCAACTTGCGGTATGCGTCGTTACGTGCCACTTCCTCGGCCGAGAGAATATACTTACCCTCCGCTGCCTGCCAAATCGCAGGTCTTTCGTCGATTGTTTGGGTCTCTTTGCCCCAGGGAATATTGGCCGCCTGGCCCATACAAAGTGCTGGCACGGACAGAACTATCAAACTGAATACCACCACATAGATAGCCTTTTTGGTCATGGACATGTTTATTACCTTTCTCTTGAAGGCCGCCCGCTTGCCCGAAAGTGGGCGAAAGAGGCAAGACTCGGAACTTTTAATTTTTACCACACCTGCGAGTCTGCTGCAAAGGCCAAATTCGCCGATATGGTCGATTCTCGACAGGCCGGTCAATCCGGCCCTGTATAACCATTTACGCAACCCAACGCCGCATCTTGCGCACGTTTTATTTCGCATCCACGACAACGCAAAAACCAACCCATTCCCTTGCATATTCGACAATTACGATTATAATTTATTTTCGATGCGTTTTGTAATGCTACCCCAAAGGTCTTCCGCACCTGTCAGCACCAGTTAGACCTGTTCTGGGTCCAATGCGGCTGATGTTTACGCTGAGTTTTTGAAGGCATCCGTCGGTGAAAGAGGTTTGTATCTAATCTTGAGGAGAGCTATGATGCCATCGATAAACCGCAGGAACCCCCTGGCGACCATTCCAAAGTTAATGGCCCTCTCCTCGCTTCTTTTTCTATTAATCTGCAGTGGCTGCGCCTCAAGACGAGCATACTCCCTCGGCCTGCGCCAACTGGAGCAAGGCCAATACGATGATGCCGTGTCCAAAATCACAGAGGCAATCGAGTTGCGGCCGGCGTTTATGGGCGGCAAGGATGAGTATTTTGAATCGCTTGCACGAGCAAAGCGGGAAGGTGCGTCCTGGCATCTCGCAGAGGCCAGAAATTACAAACAAAATACCGACTTGGGCTTGGCTGAGGATCATCTGCTAAAAGGCATTGAATACAACCCCTCTCTTTCCGAATGCAATCCATTCCTGGCAGAGATCCGACGATGCATAGACAAGGCCGAAACTGATCGCGACAAGTCGATTTTACTGGCACAAGCAAACCAATGGGACCAAGCCGTCACACAAATACGTAAAGCCCTATCTCAGTACCGAACAATGCCGCGCGGAGAAGCTGACTGTCGCAGGCTGATGGAAGGCGCCTCAAACTGGCATCTGCAAATTTCCCGCAGAGAACTCTCAGCGGATATGTGGGACAAGGCCGCAGATGAGGCCCGCAGATCTCTGTCCTACGTTGACAATCCCGGTGCAAAAGATGTCCTCGATGAAATTGCAAACCGCCGTAAGGCAGACCAACTCATCGAAAAGGGGAAGACTCTCCTCGAATCTGAGAAGTATCAAGAAGCTCTAACGAGCTTGACCCAGGCGTATGAGCTACACGAGAGACGAGCTGATCTGCCTTCTTTGATCGTAAGGGCAAAGGGGGGGATTTGTGACGGATACCTAGCCAAAGCTGCGGCCTGTGCTTCGCAGGGGGACCGACTTACTTCGCTTAGACTCCTCATTAAGAGCCAAACACTTCTTGCCGGCTACGGTGGCGTTGCATCTCAGATAAGCCGGGTTCGCCAGGGGTTGGCGGCTGGGCACTTGGACATGGCCAACAAAAACCTCAACGATAACCTGCCCTCAAATGCTCTGCTACATCTTCTGGCCGCCGCCAGCTATGAACCTGACAACGAAAATGTCCAGATAGCTATCGACAGGTGCTCTTCGGTGATCAGAAGACAAATTCGTTACAATATCGGCCTTGTGCCCTTCCAGTCATCCGAGCGAAACAAAGCGATGGCATCCAGGTTCGAATCGGCCGCTCTCCAGCACCTGCTTCTGATCAAACCCCAGAACGTCTCCATCATGGACAGGGCCGACCTTAAAAAGGTACTGCAAGAGCAGGATATGGGCTTGACCGATCTGGTCGAACAGCGTTTTAGAATACGCCCCGGCCAACTCAAGGGCGTTGACGCACTGATCATTGGCCAGATCATCTCCTGCGACGTCATGAAGAATCAATCCACCGCGTGGGGGAATAGCAAGTATCAATGGGGAATGAAATACGTGCATAACCCACACTACGACAAGGCGTCACAGGAAGTGAATGCTGCAATGCAGCAGCTCCAGGCAGCCCAACGTGATTTGGGCACCGCCAACGCCGGTAGAGTCCTTGGCGGCGCTGGAAGGAGTAATTTTGCTAATCTAGTTGGCGTCATGTCGTCTATGAGCGCCCAAGTAGCCCGGCAGAATGTCGCATCGGCACGGGCAAGGCTCCAATCAGCCCAGATGACACTGTCAGGGACCCCGCAGCAAATCCAAGTACCCAACATACAAACTCATCAGTATCCAATAAACACGGTTGTGGCAACGGCAAAACTGAGTTCTTCCCTGAAGGTGTTAGACTCAATGACAGGAAGCGTGTTGCTGGCCGAAGCACCGGGAGGAATCTACAGGGAGTCCGACAGATACATCAAGGGCGACCCGCAACGGAACGTGCCGGAAGATCCACTTGATTTGCCTGATGAGCAATTCATGCGGGACAAAGCCGTCATGAGCTCCATTAGTGAACTGGAAGATGCTATCGAACGGGCTGCGCAAAAGCACGGCCACCGGTTTCTGGTTATGGCCAAAAGAGCAAACGCCGCCCGAGATCAGGACCAGGCCATCGAAAATGCCATAAACTATCTGTTCGCCTACCCGACTGGAGCCACCCAGGCGGAATTTATGATAGAGCTGCTTGACAAACCCTTCAGTCAAGAGAGCGACCTTATTTCACTACCTGATCTACTGCGACAGTACTGCCGTGTTCTTCAGAAGCCGGGAAAACTTCCACTGCTGGTTTCCGAGACCAATATGGGTGTTAAGCTCCAAGCCAATCCTGGAACCGAGCTGGCAAGGAAGATGGGCACCCACTGCATGCTGACGGCAGTCGAGGGCTACCCAGTAAGTTCGCTGAGACAGCTTCGAGCTGTACTGAGCACATACGGACAAGGTGAACAAGTGACACTCAGCTTGAAAAACAGGGATAACGCCAGGACAAATACGACCGTAACGCTTATCCCTAAATAAAACAGCCTACCCCTTTAGATTCCGGCAAGAGGCCGCTTGCGATTGGTCCAAGCGGAAAGTTAATGAGCCTGCACCCAGAGGATATCCCTGAATGCAGACTCATTAGATACTCACATGGCATTGAAGTCGCGGACTTCAGGTGAACTAATGCTGGGCCGGCCGGGCCAAATCGCCCTGCTGGACCGTCGCACCTTCGGTGACCAACCTGGCCACGCTCATCATTTCGCGAACTTCGATAATCTCGACCTCAGCGACTTCGCTTTCATCCTGGCCGATAACAATACCGTTATGGTTGCGGATCTCATCGCCAAGATGCACCAACTGTAACCGCTGGCCAACTTCGACATCGCCATTGGAGCCTATGTCGAGGAATATTTTATTGCCACTAACTCCGGCAACGCGAATACCATCGTCAACCTCGCTCAGTGCAATAGTCAGCTCATTGACGGCATCCTGGATAGCCTCCAAGCGGTTTATACCCAAGCCCACCACGGAGGTTTTTACCTCACCGGTGTGGGTCGCATAGGCGCTGATGTAGCAGGCAATTCTTTTTTCCCTAAGCTTTTTATTTCGCTGGAGCCTTTGGCGACGAAACTCTTCCATCTGCCGGAGTCGCTCCTGCTGCTTGCCTCGGGCTAGTTTGCCCCAGCCAGATGACTCTATCGGCGGAGGGGTCGGCCTGTCCATCAGCTCACCCTTTAGGGTCATATCCTCGTTGAGGCCTAACGAGCCTTCGAGAATATACCGAGCGCACATCAACTTGCCCTTTTCGGGAGCGGTCTGGGCGTCGACGGAATCGGTCTCACCGAATTTCACCTCGCGGATAATTTCTTCAATCCGCTCACGCTCGATGACAGTATATGCCCTTGTTCTGACAAGCTCGTGCTTGAGAATCTCTCTGGACCGCTTGCTAAACTGATTCTCGTTCCGCTGGCGTTCAATAAGTTCGCCGATATCAGTCTTATTGTCGGATCCGATCTTGATCTCGACTTTAACTTCGCTATCGCCGGCCTGCGAGGTCGGTTCCTTCTTTTTCCCGAAGGGAATCCCCTCGATTTCTGTCGTGTCGGTAAATCGCAGCAGTGCGACGGGCCAGTGCTGGTTCGTGTGCTTGGCCTCCGACTTGATAACACTGTGGGAGTAGTCGTACGTCCGCTTGGCAGGCGACTGCTCAATGGGCGGTGGCGCCGGGGCCTTAACCACAAATTCCTGGGCGGCTGGGGTTGGAGAATTGCATCCAACGAGATAGCTCGCCGAGGCCAGCACAACCAGAGACAATCCGATTATAGTTATTCTCATCATGGTTCTCACTCTCTCAAGGTCTCGTGTAAGAGGTTTTGTCCGGCTTGCGGATAATAACCTGATAGTCCGCCGCCTTGGGACTCATTGACGTGCAGCTGTACTGCGTGACAGTCTGCGGATCCAACTGGACCTTCTGCCAGTTTGTTTGATCCAATACATGCCGGGACTCGTCGAGGAAGGTCGTTCGAATTTCAGCGAACAGAGTATCAGGATGGTGGTTGCGGATATCGACATACAGTTGCAGGTGGCCGCTGGGCAGCCGCTTGGTATCCACGCGGTTGATTTCCGCGTCATTCATGGCGAACCAACCTTCGAACTGGATCCGTCCATCGGCCAGGAAGGGATTGTCGGTCATGTGGATCGGGGGTGCGGCTTCGTTTCTACAGCCCGCCAAGGCCAGCGAAGCCAAGGTGATGACCAGAATTAATTGCAGTGTTTTCATATTAGTTACCTCTTTGCAACCGCTGGGATTGCACGATTGTTTACTTGTGTTATTTGGTGCAGATGACCTTTTCGTAGTAGTTCGTGCCGGGACGCGGCGGGGCCAGACACTTACCACCCAGAACAACGTGCGGGCCACTATCGCACAAACCGTTGCAGTACGTGTGGCCGGGCCCCTTGAGGGCGATGCCTGCCTTTTGGTACGTGGCCTTGAGGGCACTTGCATCCATATTCAGGCAGTGGCCGTCGGCGTGAAGCTTAGCCATCAGCTCAGGCGTTGGCGTGCAACAGCATGAACCGCCCATCACGACGGGCTTGGACCCGGCTTGGTGGCCGGAGTAATCGTTGCAGTTGGTAATAGGCGGCGCGATTAAGTTTTTGGGGACAAACGGCCCGGGGATCTGCTGGCAACCTGCTATCATGCAACCGGCGAGAATCAAGATCGTCCATAGTCCGATCTGCTTATTATTTCTGTGCGACATAAACATTGTCTGCCTCCCTTTGGATGGGGATCATGTAAACATTATCCTGACCTGCTACGACTGGAACATGGTATCGCGTCACGCCATAGCGTGGCAGCAGGTAACCATTGACATCAAACGCCTTGATGTTAATTGTGTGCAGCCCGGGTTTGACCTTGGCGGCGAAGACATGCACTTCACCGGGAAGCAGTTGCCAGTAGCGATAATCCGGCATGATATTCCAGTAGTCGGCAAGACCGCCCACGTATGGTACATACGAAAGTACTTGCTTGGTAATGGCCTTGCCGATCTGGGCGTTGTCCTTACCGCTTCTGCCTCGCGTGGATGCCTGGTGGAATAAATCGACCAACTGGAATGACTTACCCGCCTGGTGGCCGTCAATGTAGACCACTGTCTGGCGGTCTGGGTACTGGACCGGCAGGATCTTATCACCGTACTCGTTGACGACCTTGACCGGGCCGTTGCCCAACTCGATCATGATGGTCAGGTTCACTTCCTTCTGGTATTCAGGTGTGAAAAACTGCGATTCGCTGTTGGTCGAAAGCAAGATAGGGGAGGCCGTCGAAGCTGCACCCAAAAGGGCAGGCATCTCGACCATAGACGGCGAGGCAGTCATATCCGTCGCACCGGGAATGGGAACTTTGGCGCGGCTTGCGTTTTTGAAACTCGTTGCTTCCAGCTTTAATCGCTTCTTGCGAAGTTTTTTCTGACCTTTGGCAAACGACTTATCAAAGCGGGCCTGACGCTTGCGATCCAACTTCTCGGTCGCCTTGGTAAACGCAATGCGGGCGTTGTCGGATTTGCCGAGCTGTAGGAAGCTTCGGCCCATCCAATAGTGGGCAAGTCGCAAGTCATTACGATACTTGGCCATGTTCTCCGCCGTTGTATTGTCGGCTTCGATGGCCTGGGCAAAGAAGATACGGGCATTGTTATAATCAGCACTGATGTAGTGAATCATGCCGAGATAATAGCCAAGCATTGCCCTTTCAAATGGCTCGCCCTTGAAGGGTTTGAGGTCTTCCCGGCCTACGGCAGCTACACCCTCGGCAAATGCGGACCTCTGCTGGACGATGCTCTTGCGAACACCCATCATTTCCTTGAAGGCGGCATCGTAGTTGCCGTTACTCATGCAGGCTGAAGCATATTCCATTCCCCATTTGGAATAGTCTCTGTGGGTTTTTTTCTGGCACTTGGCACCGAAAAACCGTGCCGCTTTGTTCTGGTCTATGTTCTTGTTTGCGCGGGAACTGTAAGCATCGACAAGCGTCATTCGCTTGTTCTGAGAAGCGACACACCCAGTCGTGAGTGCTCCGATCAAAATACATATCCCCAATAGTGTGATGTGTTTTAGCATGAAGGGGTCTCCTTATCGATAAAGCCAACCTGTTGTTGCGTGCTTCTTAATTTCGTATTCGCCTTCCCAGATAAGGGCCGTGTCACCAGCATCTGCCAGGCGGAAGCTCAGCCGGAAGTAAGAGGTCTGCCCCTTGTTGGTGGCCTTGCTGATTTCGTCGATCGTGCCGGTCAGGAAGAAGTCAGCGCCCAGGATCGTTTTCTCGCCGCTGGTTGTTCGATTGCCGCGGGCCTTATCCCGATTTTCCTGTTCGATTTGTTCGAGAATCTCGCGATCGAGGAAGACAATTTTTCCACCCGAGAACCTCATCAGTTGGGTCCGCATTTTCCGCAGGAACATGTCACCGTCGATATAATCGTTGGAGTTGTTCTGCACACTGACGAACGCAATCCTGGGTGGAGACGTCGAGTTTTGGATTTGTGGAAGCGTGATCATCTCGCGGGCCATCTTATCTCCGATCGAGCGGAAATCCTGGCTGGAAAGCCCGGTACCCAATTCGATGTCACTTGCTTCGTCGGGCGACATATACTTGGTTGATTGCACGCATCCTGCAAGCAATGCCACAGAACTCAGCAGAGTTAATACCATCTTGGTAGCCATTGTTATTGTTTCTCCTTTAGAGGGTTAACGATTCTATTGTCATTGAAGATGCTATAAAAATAACATCCGTTATTGGAAAAAGAAAGCTCGCGAACATCGAAATCCCACATCATCAAAACCTTCGCCTGGCCTGGCGATGGTCAACAGGTTCGCAGACGCCGGCATTCGCCATGATCGCCCGTAAATCAGCTTCATAGTGCCGTTTTCCGGCTCGCGGGGACTACCTGCCCGACAGTGCTTAAAAAGATTCCTTGCCTGCCAGGTGTGAGTCCATTCCCGCACATTTCCGTCAAAACGATTGACGGCCGAATCATTCTTGATCGCCTTGAGATCACCTCGGCCTGAAGCCTTGAAATAATCGTCTGCCCTGAGCCGTTGGAGAGCTGTGGGCAGTTGATTGCCAGTTGCCCTGGCAAAGGCCTGGGCGGCGTTGAAACTTACGCCCGTCACCGGCAGGGCCATATCGTTGAAATCTTTCATATCCGCAGTAATGGGCATGGTGATGGCGGGATCTATACCCGAGCTCAAAAGACGTGAATATTCTTCAACACTCACTTCGGTTCGATCAATGAAGAAAGGTTCCACCCACAGTTTTCTGGGCCGATTTTGGTTGAGCCCTTGCCAGGATACCCACCCACCTGGAACGAATGCCATTCCTTCGGGTGGCGTCTGAGCCTGGGCACTTAACTGGATCAGTCTATAGTAATAGCTGACCAACTGGGCCTGCGGCGCGGATTGGCCGCGCATACCCTCGACTCGCTGCCACAGGCCGGGGAATTGATCCTGTGCCTTGGCTGTGACGCACTGGCGGCGCAGCTCATCCTGGGCCGACAGCTTTGCCGGGGAATCATCCGTCGGCTCGACGGCTTTTGACGGGGCTGCTGTAGTATGCTCAGTCGGCTCGGGTGGAGTAGTTTTCGCTGGTAAGACTCTCTTGACGAGGTCGCCTGCGACATTGGCCAATTCCGACGACAGCCTTGTCTTTGAAACTTCGCAGTTAACTGTTAAACCCTGCTCGACAGAAACCACGCGGATCGAAAGCATATAATCGCTGCCGAGACGGCAAATCGAGGGAATGAGCAGAAACTCGAACTGTGCCATCCCCTCGGAGTAGTTCTTATTGGCTTGTTCAGGCCCGATCGCCAGAGTTAGGTCCTGCTCGGCCAGGAGTGTATTCAGCAGGCTTCTTTCCTGAAAGTGGATTCCATCACAGTGTGACAGGGCCTGGATTATCCCCTGGTAGAAAACTTGCGCATCAACGTCTTTGGCCCCGCTGCCGCATTCGACGGGGACGACCACCAGCCCTTTGGGTGATTCACACAGGGATGTGCCCCAAGTTGCCAGCACGACAATCGAAATGGTAAAAGCCCAACGCACCATGGGAATATCTTCCTTTTTTCCTTATTTCCCTTCAACTTGTTTACGCTCAAAGCCGTTTTTATTCAAGGAAAAACCAAATCTCGAACGTCCAGAGCAGACCGCCTGCGGCGGCTTACAGAGATTCTTGCTGCTCGTTTTTTTCCCGGCTTCAAAATACCAATACGCAGCCGAACCTAGTGAATTGCGCGCAAGGGGGAAACATTCCAAATAACTTAGCGTCCTGGGCCGGCCGCCGCATCCAAACGTGGCAAGTTGCAACTCATGGGAGTAACATCGCATTGGGAGTGATACGCGAACGGAACAAAGACTATCAAAATGCTCTATGGCCGGGACTGAGAATATCCCCCGCATAATTTTTTGAGATTTCCACGCCCAGCCAAAATAGACGACCTCATTTGCGCGCATGGAAACGGGCGAGCCCTTTTCCAAAGAACCCGCCCACAATTAGTCGTTCATTGCTGTTTAGGCTATTTCCGCCGCCTGAGTACAGCCAGCCCACCGAGGGCCAACAGCGATAGTGAAGTCGGCTCGGGGATAACCGCAACCCACCCGTCATCGAAATCGCTCATTCCGGTTATGACCTTGCCGTCATTCGAGATAGCCGTTGCATTGGTTAACACGTAGCCCCGCAGATCAAGACCACAGTCGATTGTCAGGTAGTCGGTCAGGTCGCGCATACCCAGTTCGGCAGTCCAGATGAAGGCACGACCTTCACTTACACCTACAATCACAGATCCATCGGCTGATGCAGCGCGTGCGTTACTATGTGTTTTCCCGGGCAGAATTCCAAGCCCAACCATACCGGCTTCAGCACTCCAACGGATGGCTTCGCGCTGGCTGTCGGCGTTTGTGGCGAATCCCACAACCACTTGGCCGTCTGCGGAAACGTCCAGGGCAGCCGTATCGTACGAGCCGTTGGGCAGTGTCCCCAGCGGCACCATACCGGTCTCGGCCGTCCAACGAAACGCCTCGTTAGCCCTGTGGCCAGATACAGATCGGCCGACGATCACGCTTCCGTCGTCTGAGACACCTTCAGCTATGCTGTCGAAGTTCGATCCAGGTAGATCTCCGATTCCGACCATACCAGTCTGTTCCCTCCAGCGGAAGGCTTGCCGTCCCTGTGGTGATTCAGTATGCCCCACGATGACAGTCCCGTCAGCAGATACGTCATAACAATTGCTGAAGTCATATGTTGGATCTGACCCGCCGATGTAGCCCATACCCACCATGCCGGTGTTTGCCGTCCATCGCCATGCCTGCCAGTTATAGCCTGTGGGGCCGGCGCTATCATACCCTACGACCACTGAACCGTCAGCATTGACGCCCAGAGCATTTGGCCGATGCTCTCCACCAGGAACTTCGCCCAGGAACTCCATGCCACCGGCCCGCGTCCACCGGAATGCCTCGGAGTAGTTGGGCTGAGGGACGTGGGCGATCCCGACAACGGTCGATCCGTCCGCCGAAAGCGAATAGGGGCGGGTGGGATACGACATGCCGAACGTGACAAATTCAGAAACAGACGCTGATACATTCGCGACCGCGACCACCATCACGGCCATTCCCACCATTAACTTCGAGTTCATCTTCACGTCCCTTCATCACAAATGAGCACACTTTGTCCCTAGGGAACTTGCCAGTATGGGCTAGAGGTAAGCGTGAGCGAGTAATCAATATTTTACATGGTTTTCCGAATTTGTCAAGAACCTATACCTTTGGCCCGCAGCTTATTACGCCCCGGCCAACGATCATTTCCCCTCTCAGGCGAGGTCGGCTGCGGTGTTGACGTTTTTCCAGGCGGAGGCCAACTGGGCGGGGATTTCGGGAGAGATCACCTTGGGATGGGCGGCCAGGTCGGTCAGTCTGAAGTTGCCGCCGGCGACTTGGCGTTCCAGCAGTGCCCTGAAACGGAAGTCGTAATGAGCACACAGCGGTTCGGGCCTGTCTGAATCTTTCAGATGCGGTAGCGTGGCCCAAACGCCCGGCCTGCGAGTTTCAAGCAGCCACCCAATCGCATCGCTTGATAGATTCGGCAAGTCGCACGCAGCGGCCAGTAGCGACACTCGCGGCGACCAACGCATCGTCGCCAGCAACCCCGACAGCGGACCATTAGCCCCAGGGGCGTCGGCCAAGCGAATGCAATCTGATACGTCGACGGGCATTTCACCAGGCCCGGAAATAACCACGGATTGGCAAAACGGCTGGAGCAGAGAGACCGTCCTTGCCAGCCAGGTCTTGCCATCGATTTGAAGTAGATGCTTGGGGGTGCCCATCCGGCTGCTCTTACCGCCAATTAACACGCAGCCAACAACCGGAGTTTTGAGCCATTTGTCGGCAAGGAATCGCTCGATGATAGGAAGTGCAGCGGCAACGCGGTCTGAGTCTCTGCTTAAGACGGCGTGGATATTGGTAACCTCATCGGGGGGAGCGGTTTCCTTATCGGCCAGGAGCCAGAGTTTTCGTAGCGGCGTAGTTTTGTGGCCTTCGACGAGCACAATATCGTATCGCCCCGCCAGCCGGACAAGCGTATGTGGCAATTCGGCTGTGTTGACAGCCTCGTGCGTCCTGAAGAATCCCTGGTCTGGCCCTTGCAGCAGTACATCGGCACCGGCATTGAAAAATCTATCGCTATCCTTACCCGGCCGATCGACCTGAATCCCATGTGCATCGTGCTTGACGACGGCGACACGAAGACCTCTGGCTACCAGGCGAGTTACGATAACTTCCAGCAGCGTGGTCTTACCCGAGCCGCTCCAGCCACAGATGCCAAAAACTGGAAGCTCATCAACTGTCAAGGCTGATCCCCTTCCGGCCGGCCACAATCGGCGGGATCGCCTCTGAGCTTGGCTAGCCCGTGGCCCAAGGAACCAATTATGGATTCAATATTTTCTGTCGCACCACGCAGTGAGCCGGGAGTAGAGACAATTAAAGTCTGGCCGCGTATACCAGAGATGCATCGCGACAGCATCGCACGCGGCGTTTTAGCCAGCGAGGCTAATCGCATCGCTTCGTCGAGGCCGGGTGTTGCTCGCTCGATGACCGCACTGACGGCTTCAGGGGTGACGTCTCTGGGCGAAAAACCTGTCCCACCGACTGCGACGACGAGGTCTATCGAATGGCCATTGCAATAATGCTTCATCCGATCGGCAATGAGCTGCTGTTCGTCGGGAAGTATTTCGGTAGCGTAAATATGGGCTGGTAGCGAGGCTTTCAACAACTCCGCAACGGCCGGCCCGGCAGTATCTTCGGCCTCGCCGCGAGAGCAGCGATCACTTATCGTAAGCACGACGGCCTGGAATGTTTCCGGCGGGACAACATCGATTACCTCGACGTCATCGCCGAGGGAGATTTGCCCGCCCTCCAAAACGCGGGCGAACAGACCAAGTCTTGGCATGATGCAGTCGCCTGTCTGGTGGTAGATTTCGCAGTGACTGTGGCAGACCTTGCCAAGTTGCGTGATACTCAACTGGACATCTTTGCCGATCCGTAGGCGTGAACCAAGGCCCATCGCGGCCAGGTCCACACCGGATACGATGATGTTCTCGGCGAAATCGCCCGGCTTAATCTCGGGCAGCTTTTCGCGCACGGTCGCTATATCTTCGGCCGTCAGCAGGCTCACCTGCCTGTGCCATGGCCCACCGTGGGCGTCGGAAGCTATTCCAAAGTCGGCCAGGACACTGACCGTCTCGCGTGGTGTCTTTCGCTGTCCCTTTTTCTCGCTGACGCAGATAGCTTCAATCTTACCCATTTTGGTCCTCCTGGCATTTCCAGTGTCCTGATTTGCCGCCGCGTTTTTCCAGCAGCCTGATAGGGCCGATCTGTATTCCCTTTTCGGCCGACTTGACCATATCGTAGGCCGTCAGGGCAGCAACGGACGCTGCAGTCATCGCCTCCATCTCGACGCCGGTCTTACCTTCACATGCAACCTTGGCAACAAACCGGATGCGATCGTCAACCATCTCCGCCGATATCTCCACCACATCCAGCACCAGCGGATGACACATTGGGATCATATCGGCTGTCCGTTTGGCGGCCATCGTGCCGGCAATCCGAGCGGTCGACAGGACATCGCCCTTGGCAACCTGCCCGGTCTGTCGCAATTGCTCGGCCACGACAGGGCCAACGGATACCCACGATTCGGCGATGGCGACCCGGGCAGTAACGGCCTTGTCGGTGACGTTGACCATTCGGGCCTGGCCGGTCTGCGAGAGGTGGCTGAACGGGTTTTCACTACTCATGATGTAATCTTTCAGTTATCGGTGTTACCGCGAATGAGTGGGCCTTGGCGACAACGTGAACTTCTGCGCCCGGGCAAAGCTGGAGTTCTCGGCCGGCGTCTTCGGTCAGTTCTACGATGTACTTATTGCCGCAGGCTTGGACTGTTACCCACAAAACATGTCCGTTCTGTTCGGTTCGTTCTATCGTCGCCGGGAAAGTGTTGCGTGCGGAGATTCCATGCGGCTTCGACAGCGAGAGAATCATATCCCTTGCCGGCAGGGCCAAGGTTACGTCCTGGCCTGGGAGCAAACCCTTACCAGGAACCTTCAGCTCCTGGTCTCCGCAGCGAATCAGGGCATAGCCTGTATGTTCAGGGCTGCCGGTAACAACTCCTCTCAGCACGTTGAGGATCGGTTCGAGTCCGCCGCTTGAGCTGATGAGAAGATCGCGAGGGCTAGCCGACTGTGTGATTCGCCCTGCCTCCATCTGCCAGGTCTGGTTACATAGGAAGATTATCTCAGACAACGAGTGGCTGACATAGACAAACGGAATGCGCCACTGCTCGTAAACATGCTTTAGATAGGTCAGAATTCCCAGCCGTGCCTGCTCGTCCACGGATGCCAGAGGCTCATCCAACAAAAGCAGCTCAGGCCCCGCCGCCAGCGCTCTTGCCAGCGCCACACGCTGCCGCTGGCCTACCGATAGGCCGCTCGGTAAACGGCCGAGCATTTCTTCCAAACCAAGAACTTCGGTCAACTCCCCCAAGCTTTGGCCCCGCGATTTACGGCCCCGGCCGTACTCTATGTTTTGACGTATGGTCATGTGAGGGAAGAGACGATCTCGCTGAAAGACGTAACCCACACCCCGATGGTGCGGCGGAAGATTTACCTTTGTCGCGAAGTCGAACAGCTTTTTCCCATTGAGCGAAATATGCCCCTCAGATGGGCGAAGAAGGCCTGACAGACAGTTCAGGACAGTCGTCTTGCCGCACCCGGAAGGGCCGAACAGGCCCATTGTCGGCGTCGCCTGCTCGCTCTTGGCGTGAATCTGGAAACCGCCCAGCTTAGCTTTGAAATCAAATTCAAGCACTTCGCCGTCCCTCATCACCACGAATTGCACTTCGTCTGATCAGCAGTTGCGAGACGATCATCGCCGCTATTCCCACCACTATTGTAATCAGGACGAGCCCAAAGGCGGATTGTTCCTTGCCTGCCATCAGGTCCGTAAAAATCGCCTGCGAGACAGTCTGCGTCTGGCCTGGAATGTTGCCAGCCAGCATGATGGTGGCACCGAACTCGCCGAATGCCCTGGCAAACGCCACTGCCGCCGCGGCCAGTAACCCAGGCGCAGCAAGCGGAAGCGTGATCGTAAACAGTACACGCAACGGTCCGGCATTCAACGTCCTGGCCGCCTCTTCGATGTCCCTGTCGCACCTTTCAAAAGCTACCTTGGCAACTGCCAGGAACAGAGGAAAAGCCATTACCCCCGAGGCTATTACCGCACCCTTCCAGTTAAACGTCACCGGCATGCCGATCGCCTCGAGCCACTTGCCTAAAATGCCTGCCGGGCTAAAGATCACCAGCAGACAATAACCCGTCACTACGGGTGGGATCACGAGGGGCAATGAGAGTAGAGACTCGACCAATCCGAGCAAGAAACTTCGCCTGCGAACCATCCAGAAGGCTATTGGCGTCCCCACGAGTACCATGATAATCGTCGTAACCAGCGATACCCTGATGGACAGTAACAACGCTTCTGTCGATGCCGGGGACCACATGGTTTATTCCAAACCGCCGTGGATTGACGTGAAATCGTATGCAGCAAAAACTGTCGCAGCGTAATCTGAGCTCAGGAAGTCCACAAATGCCTTGGCGGCATCAGGCTGCGGCGAATTCTTCAACACGCAGGCCGGGTAGATAATATCTGAATGGCTCGCCGGTGGGAACGCAAAAGCCAGTTTGACAGCGGGATTCGATCTGACGTCACTGGCGTAGACGATTGCCGCGTCGACTGCAGCGGCTTTGACTTGCACCACAGCGGATCGCGCGTCGATACACCTGATGAATTTTGATCTGAGTCGGGGCCACAAGCCCATATATTCCAGCGACTGCTTGGCATAAATGCCGGCCGGGACGTGTGCCGGATCGCCAATCGCTATTCGTCTCACATCGTCGCTCAGTAGATCTCCAGCATCTGCCAGAGGCACCGCCGAAGATTTGCCAACTATGCATACAAGTCTGTTGCGAAGAATTTGCCGCCGCGTCCCGCTCATCACGAAGCCTGATTCTGCGAGCAGGTCCATATCTCTGGCTGAGGCCGAGACGAACACATCTATCCGCAGGCCCACTTCGATCTTTCTCCTGAGAAGCCCCGAGGAACCCAGGTCCAGCCGCACTTGAATCCCGTGGTTTTCTTCAAAATCCTTGGCTAGACGCTCCATGGCACCGGCCATAGAGGCCGCGGCCGAGACATATATCACCTTGGAAGGGTCTTTTCGATCCGAGCCGCCCGTAGCGAATAACCCAGCGGCTGCCAGTAGAACTCCAATGATAACCAAGATGAGCCGTTCGCGCTTCACTGCGTGTT
>SDBT01005701.1_pt1 | contig 20830 bp, 25 predicted proteins | sample 2277101 | NCBI WGS metagenome assembly SDBT01 (sample SAMN10404973, study PRJNA504765) | marine sediment metagenome | isolation source: marine sediment core GS10_PC15, 103 cmbsf | place: Arctic Ocean: Southern Knipovich Ridge | collected 2010
CTTTTATTCCCATATGTAAATCTTTTTGTATCGTAGAAAAACTTACTTCGCTATCTGTCGTATTCATTAAATTAGATGTTTTTTCAGGATGGATTTTAGATAAATATAAAGTTTCATTTGCATAAATGTTTCCGATCCCTGAAATTATTTTTTGATCCATCAAAAATACTTTAATTGCTTTTTTAGAGTTTTTTATCTTTTTTATAAATTCTAGCACGCTCATTTCGAAAGGATCCTTAGCTAAATCTTTAAAAAAAACAGCTGCTTTTTTTATTAGATATATTTTGCCAAACTTTCTAGGATCATAGTAGATGATTTTTTTATTGTTAGATAAAGTTAAAATGAAATGGTCATGTTTTTGAATGTTGTAATTTTTATCTTTTAGAAAGATATGCCCTGTCATTCTTAAATGAAAAATTAAATAATAAAAATCACTTAGTTCAAAAATTAAATATTTTCCCTTTCTTGATATTTTTTTTATTTTCTTATTTAATATTGAACTTATATTTAAGCTAGATTTGTCAATGATATTATTGCTAATAAGATTTAAAGAAATAATACTTAAGTTTTTTTCTAAATAAGAAATTAGATCATTTTTTATTACTTCAATTTCACAAAGTTCAGGCATGTATTTTAATCAGTTGCAGCTCTTTGAGGGTTTGCTGGTGGTGGCTGGTTTGCCTGGAAAATAGCTTGAATTATTCTATTAAAATCAATTTGGGTAACAATTCTTTCTTTAAATTGATCAAAATTCTGAATACCTACTCTATCAATTTGAAATAATGAAAAGCCAACAATAATTCCAGCAGTTAGTGGAGATACCAAAGATACAAAAAGAGCAAAAACTTTAATAGATACAGAATAAATAATAGCTCTTAATGGATCATTTAAAACTTTATTAGTAGGAGTTTTTAAATAGTCAGTTAAATCTCTTTTTATTACGTTGCCTTCAGGGATAGCCATAATTATACCTCATAAAATTTTTCAATAAATAATCTGTTTATAAAAATTTTTTTTCAAGAAAAAATTATTATTTTGTTAAACCATCATAAAATCCAATAAAGAATCCTTTTGCTCTACTAAAATAAGTAATATAATATTTTCCTAAAAAATTACCTATTTGATATCCATTCTCTAAAGGATTATCATTTACCCAACTACTTACAATTGGAAGAAGGCCTTTATTGGAATTTACTTCTACTTGTTGTTTTAATTCATCAACTTCTTTTAGAACAGAGTTGATAGCATTTTTTGCATTTAAAATCATATTTTGAATCAAATTATAATCAATAAATAATGAATTGATAAAACAAAAAGCTGAAATACTTGCAAGAGATACTATGTAAATTATAGGCAGGTTAGAAATATATAAAATAGGACAGCTAACTCCTAAAGCTCCACCTAATATTTTTAAAGCAGTAGCCATAATTATTGAAATGCTTGGATTGTTTTTTGTAAAAGAAGAAGAAGTCCAAACGGAGCTTTTGCAAGTATTAAATAATTGTTTAATGGCCATATAATCCTTAAATAAAATTAAAAAATAATTTTAATATCTCATTTAATAAAGAGCAAGAATGCAATTTTTATATAAAATAATTATTTATAAAAAAAATAGAATCGATATTTTTTTTAAAATTTGTTAAAATTCTTATAAAAATTAAATTTAAAAATATTTTTATGGAAAAACCAAAATACGATCATCAAAAGATAGAAAAAAAATGGCAAAAAATCTGGGAAGAAAAAGAGCTTTTTAAAGCTGATGATTCTTCTAAAAAACCAAAATATTATGTTTTAGATATGTTCCCATATCCATCAGGCGCCGGACTTCATGTAGGGCATGTAACTGGTTATACTGGAACTGATATTCTATCTAGATATAAAAGACAAACGGGATTTAATGTTCTTCATCCAATGGGATGGGATAGCTTTGGGCTTCCAGCAGAGCAATATGCAATAAGAACAGGGACTCATCCAAAAGATACTACAAAAAAAAATATTGAAACTTATAAAAGACAATTAAAATCTTTGGGTTTTAGCTATGATTGGTCAAGAGAGATTGCTACATCTAATCCTAAATATTATAAATGGACACAGTGGATCTTTACTAAACTTTTTGAAAAGGGTCTTGCATATGAAGCTGAAATTAATGTTAATTATTGCCCTGATTTAGGAACTGTTTTAGCAAACGAAGAAATAGAAAATGGTAAATCTAAAGAAGGAGGATATTTAGTAGAAAGAGTTCCTTTAAAACAGTGGGTATTAAAAATAACTAAATATGCTGATAGACTATTAGAGGATTTAGAAGATTTAGATTGGCCTGAGAATTTAAAAAAGCTCCAAATTAATTGGATAGGCAAAAGTATAGGAGCTAAAATTAAATTTTTTGAGACTAAAAAAAATAAAGAAATAGAAGTTTTTACAACACGGCCTGATACTCTATTTGGAGTTACGTATTTAGTAATATCTCCAGAGCATCCATTAGTTAATGAACTAACAATAGATTCTAGAAAAAAAGAAGTTGAAGAATATAAAAATAAAACAAAATTAAAAAGTGATCTAGAAAGAACTGATTTAGCAAAAGAAAAAACAGGTTCATTTACAGGTTCTTATGCTATCAATCCTTTAACTAATAAAGAAATACCTATTTGGATAGCAGATTATGTTCTAATCAATTATGGGACAGGCGCAATTATGTCAGTACCAAACCATGATGAAAGAGACTTTGAATTTGCTAAAAAATTTGATATTCCAATCAAATGTGTAATTGATCCGGATTTTAAAGATTTTGAGGGTGATATACCTTTGGAAGAATTAAAAAATGAAATCTTATCAGGAAACAGATGTTGGACTGGAAGTGGAAAATGCATGAATTCATCAAATGATAAAATTTCTATAAATGACCTTGAAATTGATGAAGCAAAAGAAAAAACCATAAAATTTTTAGAAGATGAAAACATTGGTAAAAAAGCAATTTCTTATAAATTAAGAGATTGGCTTTTTTCAAGACAAAGATATTGGGGAGAGCCCTTTCCAATTCTTCATTTCGAAGATGGAACTAAAAGAGCATTAGATTTAGATGAGCTTCCTCTTCTTCCTCCAAATTTAGATGATTTCAAACCGACTAAAGATGGCAAGTCTCCAATTGAAAAAGATAAATCTTGGATTAATATAATAGATAAAAAAACAAATAAAAAAGCAAAAAGAGAAACGAATACAATGCCCCAGTGGGCTGGATCTTGCTGGTATTATTTAAGATTTATAGATCCTAGAAATGAAGAAAATGCTTGGAGTGAAAATAATGAAAATTATTGGATGCCAGTTGATTTATATGTAGGCGGAGCAGAGCATGCTGTTTTACATCTACTTTATGCAAGATTTTGGCATAAAGTTTTATATGACTTAAAATTAGTTCATACAAAAGAGCCATTTAAGAAATATAGATATCAAGGATTGATTACAGCGCCATCTTTTAAAATAAAAGATGGAGCATATATAGAAGCTGATAAATTAACTTATGAAAATGATAAACCAACTTACAATGGCAAAGAAGTAATAGAACAAATAGAGAAAATGTCTAAATCTAAACTCAACGGTGTTACTCCAGATGATATCATTGAAGAATTTGGAGCTGACGCTCTTAGGCTCTACGAAATGTTTATGGGGCCATTTGATAGAGAAAAAATTTGGAATACAGACGCAGTAAGCGGCTGTAAAAGATTTTTAAATAGATTTTTTGATATGGTGCATTCAAATAAAGTAACATCTACTGATACAAAAGAAGGGTTAACATTAGCATATAAGCTTGTAGACATTGTTACCAAAGAGATAGAAAGCCTTGAATTTAACACTGCAATAGCTCATATGATGGAATTTATTAATGCATTTATAAAACTTGAAATCTACCCCGTTAAAGCATTAAAAATGGCAATTCAGATGTTATATCCATTTGCCCCTCATATTTCAGAAGAGTTTTGGGAGATTTTAGGGGAAAAAGAGTCTTTAACATACACATCGATTCCAAAAGTAGATAAATCATATCTTACTCAAGATACATTGACATATGTAGTTCAGGTAAATGGAAAATTAAGAGCAAGGTTTGATCTAAAAATTGATATTACAAAAGATGAGATTTTATCTATTGCAAAAGAAGATGAAAATGTTAAAAAATATTTAACAAAAGGTATTATAAAAGTAATATTTGTTCCTAAAAAACTTTTAAATATTGTAGTTAAAACTTAAATGAGTTTTTTATATAATTTATTACTTTTTTTATATCTTATTTTTTTATTTCCAAAGCTTTTAATGGATCATTTTTTTTTTAATAAAAAAAGAAAAGATCTACTATACAAACTAGGTATAAAAAAATATCATTTTGAAAATAATAAAAATCAAGATGTTATTTGGTTGCATGCTGTATCTGTCGGCGAGACGAAAGCTAGTATTACATTTTTAAATCTTTTAAAAAGAAAGTATCCCAATTCATATATTATAATTTCTAATACTACAGATACAGGGCATGTAGAAGCTAAAAAAAGTTTATTAGCAGATAAGCATATCTATATGCCATTTGATTTTTCATTTACACAAAAATATTACTTAAAAAAGTTAAAGCCAAAACTTATAATTTTTATTGAAACAGATATATGGTATAACTTTTTAAAATACTCTAAAAAATACAATTCTAAGATCTATTTAGTAAGCGCCAAGATATCGAAAAGATCGGCTAATAGATATTCCAAAATACCTTTTTTTTCAAAAAAGTTATTTTCCTATTTTGATAATATTTTATGTCAAAACGAAGAGTATTTAAATAGATTCATTTTAGCAAACGCTAAAAAAGATATTTTGAAAGTTACAGGTAATATTAAGTTTGATAATAAACCTCAAATGCTAACTTTAGAAAACAAACAAAACTTATTGCAAAAATTAAAACTACAAGATAGAAAAGTTTTAACTATAGCATCTACTCATTACCCAGAAGAAAAGCTTATTTTAGATCAGTTAGAAAATGTTTTTGAAAAGATAAGTAATTTAAAAATTATATTAGCTCCAAGACATATTAATAGAATAAATGAAATAGAATCTTTATTAATTCAAAAAAAAATATCGTATATATATCTATCCAATATTGATAAACAAAATGGAAATGAAAAAATTATATTAGTAGATTCAATGGGGAATTTAAATGATATATACCAAGTAAGTGATCTTGCTATTGTAGCTGGTAGTTATATTCAAAGGGTAGGGGGGCATAATATTTTAGAGCCTATCGTTTTAAATACATTTGCTTTTTTTGGACCATTTATGCACACACAAAAAGATTTAAAGGATATAGCTTTAAAATACAAATGCGCTCAAATGGTTGATATAGATAATTTATTAATTGAAGTATTAAACTTTTTCAATATTAATAATCATAAAATTTCATTTGATCAAAATATAAAAAGTTTAAATTTAAACCTTCAAGGATCTTCAAATCAATCAATTTCTTATATTTATTAATATTGTTCAGTTATGGATAGTGGAGATGGAGATTCTTGATATTTATCAGTCTCTATCATAAATTCTTCTAAAGAAAAATCATAAGAAATATCTTTTGGTGTTATTACTAGAGTTTCTGGATTGTATAAGAACGCTTGTGCAATTTGAGCTATTAAATATTCATCATGCCTTTGCTCATTTATTCTTTTAATTTCTTGGATTCTTTCAAAAGCTTTTTTTACACATGCAAATATTTTTTTTTCTTCAGAATTAAGGAATGGTGGATTGAAACGACTCATTAAAAATCCTTCATAAGATTCTTCTAAAAGAAAGCTAACAGGAAGTAAATCGTTAAAATAATAAAGAAATAGGTTTTTAAAATCACTTTTATCTATAGGGCTTATAGTTAATTGGTCGACTATTTGAAAAAGATTATCAATTAATGGGCTTTCAAAAGATATTATAGAGATTGACATTTAAATTTCCTTATTTTTAATTTATTTAATTTTGTTTAAATTTCATCATTATACATAATGTCGGTAGGAGAGACTTTTTTATCTGATTTTTTAGGAACAAAATGTATCCTAAAATCATCTGTTTCTAGATTTTCATAATATTGTATAATAGTTGGATGATTGCAAATAAAAACATTCATAATTACTGTATGTGTTTAATTTAAAAGTTAATATTGATATTGTACTTTATTTAATGAAAAAATGTAATTTTAAAATTATTAATAAGTTGTTTAAAAAAAACTTTTGTCTAATTTTCTATAAAACATCTAAGAATCAAGAATTTTATATAAAATTTATTCTTGCAAGATATCTAAGTATTTTATATTATATTGTTTAAATTTATCGCGGGGTGGAGCAGTGGTTAGCTCGTCGGGCTCATAACCCGAAGGCCAGAGGTTCGAATCCTCTCCCCGCCACCATTGCATTTCTTAAAATTTTCAAAATATAAAAAATTAAAAACTCTTTTAATAATTTCTTGTTAAATATTATATAGATTGATATATTTTTTATTAAAATTATGGCGGCATAGCTCAGTTGGTTAGAGCATCGGAATCATAATCCGAGGGTCGTTGGTTCGAGTCCGACTGCCGCTAATCTTATAAATTTTAAAAATTAATTAAATTGTATTATTTGAGAGTTTTATAAATATCTTTTCTATGTCCAATATTGACAACTAAAATTAATAAAATAGAATCTTTAACTTGGTATATGATTCTATAATCACCAGATCTAATTCTAAAAAGATCTTTTTGATTTATTAATTTTTTTGCATTTGTTGGCCGAGGATTGTTAGATAATTTATCTATTTTTCTAGCAATTTTTTTAAGTTCAGATTTTTCGATTTTTTTAAGGTTTTTAATAGTAGGTTTAGATAATTTAATTTTGTACATTATATTCCTAAATCAGATTTAACTTTACTCCATGCAACGGAACCATTTTTTTTGATATCTTTAAGTGCTTTTGTAGCATCTTCTATATCAATTCTATCCTCTAAAGCTTCTAAAAATTCTAATTCTTCCATAGAAATCATTGCAGCTAATTTTTTACCTCGTCTTGTAAAAATAATATGTTTTTTAGAACCATAAGCAATTTTATTTACAATTTCTGGAAATTGCTCTCTAGCTTTTGACATTGGTACATTAGACATTATAAACATTTCTCCTTTTTTTTGTTGTACGAATTGTACTAAAAATACAGTTCGATTGTCAAAGAAAAAATTATAGAATATCATAAATTTTAAAAATTTTTACTTTACCTTCATAGATCTAAAAGAAGAGTTTTTAGAAGAATTATCTCTATTAGTTAATAATGAGCGTTTTCTACCATATCATAAAAAATTTATAGATGAAAATGGCGAAATAACTGTTATCTTTTACGATTAAGACTTGCCCTTACTATCAACCCATTCAAAAAAGCTTTTCTCACAAATCTTAGTCATACTTTTTTCTCGTTGTTAATCCATAGGTTTAAAAGAAATCTTAGGGCAATCAAATAAGCAGGTATAAAGACTAGCCACCAACTCACCTCATTGAAACCCGATATGAAAATAGTTTTCTTTGCCATAAAGAACCAGCCCATTATTAAATGAGTTTTATGAGAAAGTATAAATATTTATAAAAATTTTCCTAAAAACCGCTGTTTTCTTATATAATCTTATATAATCTCATATAATTAAAGTATAAGATTTAAATCTTTCCTTATAAAGCACTTAGTTTTTTTTATCATCGAAGCGCAATTTGAGTAATTTGAAGTTTATTATACAATCTTATATAATCTTATATAGTTAAAATAAAGGATTCTTATGTTAAAAAAACGTTTTGAACAAAGATTAAATTCTCTTTCTTCTGAGCTTTGGATGAAAATAGCCCAAATTGATGAATTAAAAGGTCAATGGATTGCTGGCATCAACTTAAGCACCCAAGTTTTAGGTCGTTTAAAACGTTCTATTCTTATCACATCTACCGGAGCTTCGACCCGTATAGAAGGAGCTCGATTATCTGATGAAGATATTGAAAAACTCATGAGAGGTTTAGATATTCAAAAATTCACCGATCGTGACAAACAAGAAGTGAAAAGTTACTTTGAGCTACTGGAAAATGTTTTTAATGCATGGAAAACTATTAAACTCTCGGAAAGCATTATTAAACATTTTCACAAAGAACTTTTAAAATATGTACAAAAAGATAAAGTTCATCGAGGAGAATATAAAAAAAATGAAAATAAGGTACATATGATTGACAAAGAAGGCCAATCAATTGGAGTTCTTTTTGATACGACACAAGCTTTTTTGACTCCAAAAGAAATGCAAGAATTAGTAGAATGGACTCAAGCAGCTCTTCTTGAGAAAAAAAATCATCCGCTTTTAATCATCGCAAATTTTATTGTTGAGTTTCTGCAAATCCATCCTTTTCAAGATGGTAATGGACGACTTAGTCGCATTCTGACAAACTTGCTTCTGCTTAAAACAGGTTATTTATATATGCCTTATGTTTCACATGAAAAACTAATAGAAGATAACAAACCAGATTATTATATGGCGCTTAGGAAAAGTCAAAAGACTTTCAAAACTTCCCATGAAACCATTACACCTTGGCTTGATTTCTTTTTAGAAAATTTGCTTCAACAATCAAAAATAGCAATTGAATTACTTTCTAAAGAAAATATTGAAAAATTTTTATCTGTTAAACAATTAGCTGTATGGCAATATATCCAAACTGTTGATGAGGCTACACCGAAAGAAATAGTAGAAAAAACAAAAATCTCTAGACCTACTGTTAATCAAATACTTGATAAATTAATTCGTCTAAAAAAAATTGAACGTTTAGGTCTTGGTAGAAGCACAAGATATCGCAAGTTATAAAAGCTTTTTTTTCAAAAATTTTGGAAGTGATTTTGTGATCAAAGCTATAAACCACCATCTTTTTGTAATATATGCTATATCTTTTTTCTTTTTTATAGCTTGATAAATTTGTTTCGCGGCTTTTTCTTTCGAAGCTAACCAAAAGACACCTTCACCTTGAGCCATTTTAGTATCTACAAATCCCGGTCTAATATCTGTGATTGTTATAGGTAATTTGGATTTGTAAGCATGAAGAGCTAAGCCTTGAAGATAATTTGAAACAAAAGCTTTTGAGGCGCTATATGCAGGAGAGCCTGAATTAGGCATTAAAGCTGCTATAGAAGATATCCCAACTAAATGTCCTTTTTTTTGTTTTAAAAAATAATGATAAGAAGCCATTGTCAAAGCTGTGAAACCTGTAACATTTGTATCGATAGTTACTTTTTCTTTAGACCAGTCAAAAATTTCTTTACCCCAAGCCTTACTGGAAGTAGAAAATCCTGTTCCTGCATTTACAATTATAAGATCAACTTCATTCATTTCTTCTATAAGTTCAAATAAAAGATTTGTTGCATCAAGATGAGTTATATTGATTTTTTTTATAAAAGATTTATTAGGCAATTCTTTCTGAAGTTCTTTTAATAATTCTTCCCTTCGTGCCACAAGACCTAAAATATAATCATTTTTAGATAAAACTTTAGCTATTGCTTTTCCTATTCCGGAAGATGCTCCGATTACTATAGCTTTTTTCATTTAACCCCTAAACTTATAATTGATATATTAATACGTTTAAACTATGAAAAATACCTTTTTTTAGATACTGCATATCACATTTTTCAGCAATTTTTATGGAAGCTATATTTTCTGGTTCTATATAGCAATAAATTTTTTCATTAGAAAAATACTTTCTAAAATATCTGCAACATGCTTTTACAGCTTCTTAAGCATATCCAAATTCCCAATAATTTTTCATAAATCTAAGGCTTGTGCAACAACACTATCAAAATAAGGTCTTGAAAAGATTTTATGTTTATAATACATGTAAATATATTATGGGAACAAAACAAAAAATATATATTCCAGTAAAAAACAAATTAATATTATTAGCATTAATTTTTGCCAATTTTATGATAGTATTAGACGTATCTATTTTGCCAGTTGCGTTGCCAACAATTCAAAAACTTTTTCATTCTAGCTCTGAACAGCTTCAATGGATGGTAAATAGTTATTTACTGACTTTAACGATATTAGTAGCTTTAAGCGGAAAAATATCAGATATTTTTGGACATAGAAAAATATTTATTTTAAGTTTGGTATTATTTTGTGTTTTTTCATTTCTTTGTGCAATTTCTCAAAATAGTTTTCATTTAATTATTAGTAGATTTTTGCAAGGAATAGGAGCTGCTTTGATGATATCCTCCATTACTCCTTTACAAATAGATTGTTTTCCTAAAAATCAAAGAGGGAAAATTATGGGTATTATTGCTTCAGGTGGATCTTTAGGCTTTGCTATAGGACCTTTTGTTGGAGGGATTTTAACTCAGTATTTCAGTTGGCAATATATTTTTTTAATAAATGTTCCAATCTCAATTATCGGAATTGTTATTGCTTTTTTTGCTATTCCTAAATCTAAAAAATCATATGAGAAAATAGATTTCAAAGGAACTTTTTCTTTTATGATAGCTGTTTCTTCCATAACTATTGCACTTATGCAGGGGAAAGAATGGGGATGGGGATCATTTTCAACTTTATTTTTATTTTTCTTTTTTATTTTTTTTTCAATAATTTTATATATTTCAGACAAAAAAGCAAAATATCCTTTTATTGATTTTTCTTTATTTAAAAATAAAATATTTTTATGTGCTCTCATCGCTATTTGTGTAGTTTCTATTGTTCGCATGATGACAATTTTTTGGGTGATTTATTTTCAAAATGTATTGGACTTTTCTCCAACATATTCTGGAACATTACTAATGATTTCTGCTATACCAATGTTGTTTATTTCGGTTTATGCGGGTAGATTTGTTGATAAATATGGACCTAGAAGTTCTATATTGACAGGACTAGTTGCTTTGATATTATCCTTTTTATTGATTGTTTGTGGCTTGTCAATAGGTAATGTTGTGCTTTTAAGCATAAGTCTTTTTTTACTTGGAATAGGATTATTATTTACATTGATTGCATCATATAATTCGGGATTGAGTAGTATTTCTTCAAATAAAAGGGGGATAGCAGGTGGTGTTTTAAATTCTTTTAGAAATCTAAGCTCTAGTTTAGGAATTGCTATTTTAGGGGCTATATTTTTAAATGCTCAGTTTAAAATATTCTCTTTTAGCTTAAAACAAAATCCTGATACTAAAAATTTTGATCCTAATATTTTTGAAGGACTTTTATCAAAATCCTCAAAAGCCATAGAGGCTTTTACAGGGGTTTCAACTTCTATTCAAAATGAAATTGTTACTGCATTGAAATCTTCATATACTTATGGTATTAATCTTTCTAATTTAATTTCTGCTTTTTTAATAGCAGGTGTTTTATTTATTATTCTGTATTTTTTTAAACCAAAGAAAAAGAAAGAAAAAATAAATTTAAAAGAAATTTCAAAAGATCATATATTTGATTGAACTTTCGAAGAGAGCATTGTTTTTATTTGTAGTTAAAGGTTAATATTAAAAGAAAACAAATAGATAGATATTTGATCATGCTTATTTTTCTTTAAAATTTAGATAAAAGAAACAATGTTTCCAATTGTTGATTAATAAATTCAGCTCCTTTTTCTAATGAACAGTCCACATGTTTAATTAATCTATGATAATAGAATGCGCAAGTCTGATCGCCTAATTGCATTAGATTAAGGTCTAAAGTATGTACAAAAACAGGCTTATTATAGGCAAGAGATGCTCCTAATTCAGTATGAGTTCCTTTCCCTCCTGGAAGTAAAACAACAATAAAATCAGCATGTTTTATTGCATCTACCATATTTTCTCCTACTTCTTTTAATCGCTTTAATGATGTTTTTTTTATACTTCCATGTATAGTCCAATCATAAGTGATCATATGACCTAATTTATTTAAAGTGTCTCTTATTAAATTGTGCTCTTTAGCTCTTTTAATGCTTGTTGCTATGTAGTACTTCATAAAAAACCTACTTTCCGTTTATATATAAATTTTACAAAAAAAAATCTAAAAAATAAATATTTATGTTTTTTCTTTATTAAAAAGACTTAATACAATTTGAATCCCATTTTTTTTACAATTTTTACCCACTAGCTAAAAATAACCAGCAATATATTACAAAAAGCTACAACAGAAAAATTTTATTTAACTTTTTAAAACTTATTTTGTTAAGCTTTGTAGCTTGTTGATTTCTAAAATGAATAAAAAAAATCTAGGTTAATATAAATTTATAGATTTTATAGATAAAAATCATTTATTACTGGAAAAAATTTAGAGAAGATTTAACAAAAAACCTTCTCCTTTATGCTTATCGTTTATTAATATCTGCCCCAATTTCAATTTGAGGTAAATGATCGGATGATTTTTTTATTCCTAAATTGAAGCTTCCTGTAAAAAAGACAGATGCACTATCCCACTTTTTTAAATCTTCACTAAAAAAGAAATTTTTATTTTTAATTTGCAAATAGAAATCTTTTTTTAGTGTTGCCATTGGATAGTTATTCTCTTCACTTGGTATTAGTTGAAAATACTCTCCTTTTAAAAACATTTTCAAGGGAAGAGTTGTATCTTTCTTTAGCAAAATTATATTTTTTTCATCCCAGTTTTCAAATAAATAAATATCCATTTTATCTTCAGGAATATTTTCTAATTTTTGAAAAAATTCAGAATCAAAAACATCATCAATAGTTACTATCTGATTAATTTCATTAGAAAAAGCAAAACTTGAAAAGCCAAGCAATGCACAAAATATTAGTTTCTTCATATTTACGTCTCCTTTTACTACAGTCGTAGTATTTAATGTTAAAAAAAATTAAAAAATCAAGATTTTACCTAAAAGTAAAGCTAATAATCCTATAATTAGTAATCCGTGTTTTATATATTTTAATAGTGTTAATTCTTTAATGTTCCCTGCCATTGATAAATATTTGATGCGTTTTAGTATTGAATATTTATTTGCAAAGGCCATAGGATGATATGCTAAAGATTTACTAGAAAACTTATGTAGAGCAGTTGCTAGATGTAAATAATTAGTTTTTATTTTTTGATCACAGGCACATTCCTTTGTAAAATTCAATTTTCTTTGCCAATAAAAAAGTAGAGGGTTGAAACAAACTATCGAAAGTAAAAAAGAAAAGAATATTGAAAAATAATAATCAAAAAAATGAATATGTTGCATTTCGTGATAAATAATCGCATTAATTTCTTTATCTGTTAAAAAACTTTGAAAATTATAAGGAAAAACAATAATCCAATTTTGGGTATCTTTTAAAACACAAGGAGATGGTAGTTGGTGTGAAATACCAAAAATAATTTTTTTACTTATAATTCTATTTTGTAAATCACTATCAGAAATAGAAAAATTGATTGGTTGAACTTGATTAATAATTTGCTTATTTTTATGTTTATTTTTTTTATAAGTAATAATAAATTTTATTAATCCAAATACACTTATCGATAAAAATAATATTACAAAAAACAAAACACAGTATTTTCCAATAGTCATAGCAAGAATGTCTGTTATAGTGAATGTCATCCGATTAGATAAATGAAAATATATATTTATTGTAGGTAAAACTTTTTTTATTTCAAGTCCAATAGTTAATGTTCTGGATCCAACTTCACATAAAATAGGGTTAATATTTTGAAATAAAGCCCATTTAGAAAAATTATAAAGAATTAAATCTAAAAATATTTTTAGAAAAGGAATGCATCTAGCAAAATAGATTAATCTAAAATTTTTTATTCTAAAAATGAATATAAATATTTCAACAAAAATACAAGAAATTAAAAATACTAAAATACTATTTAGAAAAAAATTAAACAAAAACAATATCGCTATACTCATTTATTTTTTCTCTTTTTTCATTTTTTGAATTAATTCATCTATTTTATTTAATTCATCTTTAGTAATTTTTGAGTTATTTTCCAAAAGACAAGAGACCATTTCTACAGAATTATTTGAAAATAGCTTTTTCTTAATTCTATCTAAAAACTTAGAAAAATAATTTGAATCGCTAAGCCAATAAATATAGCTACGAGATATTTTATCTCTTTTTAAAATATTTTTTTCATAAAGCCTGTTCATGACAGTCATTATTGTTGTATAGGCAATTGAATTTTTTAAAAAAGAATGAATATCTTTAACTGTAGCTTTTTTCTTTTTTTGAATTTCTTGGAGGATAACAGACTCAAGTTCCCCAAATTGTCTTTTGCCATTCATCTAAATTTCCAACGGTAATTTTTTTTATATAACACAATTTACTACGACTGTAGTATTTTAATCAAGTTTTTTTATTTCTTTGTCGATTCTTCATATGTCATAGATAATTTAATAAGAATTATATCAAGTTATAAAAGCTTTTTTTTCAAAACTTTTGGAAGTAATTTTGTGATCAAAGCTATAAACCACCATCTTTTTGTAATATATGCAATATCTTTTTTCTTTTTTATTGCTTGATAAATTTGTTTCGCTGCTTTTTCTTTAGAAGCTAACCAAAAGACACCCTCTCCTTGAGCCATTTTAGTATCTACAAATCCTGGTCTAATATCTGTGATTGTTATAGGTAATTTGGATTTGTAAGCATGAATAGCTAAGCCTTGAAGATAATTTGAAACAAAAGCTTTGGAGGCGCTATATGCAGGAGAGCCTGAATTAGGTATTAAAGCTGCTATAGAAGATATCCCAACTAAATGTCCTTTTTTTTGTTTTAAAAAATAATGATAGGAAGCCATTGTCAAAGCTGTGAAACCTGTAACATTTGTATCGATAGTTACTTTTTCTTTAGACCAGTCAAAAATTTCTTTACCCCAATCCTTACTGGAAGTAGAAAATCCTGTTCCTGCATTTACAATTATAAGATCAACTTCATTCATTTCTTCTATAAGTTCAAATAAAAGGTTTGTTGCATCAAGATGAGTTATATCGATTTTTTTTATAAAAGATTTATTAGGCAATTCATTTTGAAGTTCTTTTAATAATTCTTCCCTTCGTGCCACAAGACCTAAAATATAATCATTTTTAGATAAAACTTTAGCTATTGCTTTTCCTATTCCTGATGAAGCCCCAATTATAATAGCTTTTTTATTCATTTTTCATCTCTTGTAAATGAAGATATTTATTCTACAATGTCAAGAGAATTTAAAAGAAGAAATTGGTTATAAAATTCAACTTAATAGATTAAAATACTTGGGAACCTTATTAATCATTCAAAAAGAAGGGGTTCATAATGCTCATAATGTATTTATTTGTAATATGGATGATGCAATTACTATTAAAGTATCTATCTGAATGTTTATATCTATTAAAGTATCTAATATTCAATTAATTGCGAATTATTGTTTAATTATTTGATTAATTATATATAAACCTATAATATAGGTTATATAACCTAGAAAGGAGGTTGTTGTGCTTGAATCAATTTTTGGTGGGAAAAATATTGAAAGAATACTTTTTTATATTTTAATAAATAAATCATGCTATGCTACTCAATTAAGATTTGTATTTAATACTTCTTTATCACCTTTTCAAAAAGCCTTAGACAGACTTGAATCCGGAAATATTCTTGTTAGTTTTTTAGAAGGGAAAACCAGAATCTATAAATTTAATCCAAGATATCCTTTTTTAAATGAATTAATAAACTTTTTAAAAAAGGCTTATGAATTTATGCCCGATGAATTTAAAACTCAATTTTATGAGCCTAAAATCAGAAAACGTCCGCGACGAAAAGGAAAAATATTATGAAATCTATCAACTATAAAAAAATTACGCTAGAACAACTAGCCGCAATAATATCAAATAAATTAACTGAACATAATATTGATAGTATTTTAGTTGGAGGAGGTTGCGTTTCAATTTATTCTAAAAATCGTTATCAATCATATGATTTAGATTTTATCACTTATCAAGATATGAAAAAAGTTGAATTAGCATTAAAAGAATTAGGATTTATTAAAAAAAATCGTCATTTTGAACATAAAGATTGCCAATATTTTATTGAGTTTGTTTCTCCTCCTGTTGCTATAGGCAGTGAACCAGTTCATAAATTTGAATACCATAAAACTAAACTCGGTACAATTAAAATGCTAACACCGACAGATAGTATTAAAGATAGATTAGCAAGTTATTATCATTGGAACGATTTGCAAGGGTTAGAACAAGCTCTTGACATTTGCCATGAAATAAAAAAGATTGATCTAAATGAAATCAAAAATTGGTCTGAAAAAGAGGGTTATTTGAATAAATTTCAACGTTTTTTGAGCCTGTTGCAATCTGAAAGTCAATAAAAATTAAAATTGATAATATTTTCTTTCTTTTAAGACATTTAATTATTAAGTCTAAAGTTGTAATAGTTAGTTTTGAAGAGTTAGTTCCATCAGGCCAGATTATAGAAAAATTTATATTGACCAAGAAACTGTGCATCTTTGTTACAATAAATTTTGTGAAAAAGCTTTGAAAGAAAAGATTGATTCTTTAAGAGACGAATTAAACTAAGATTAGTTTTTTACGTTGTAAGATAAAAAATAAAAATGAAATAATTGCTTTTTTAATTTTTAAAATCTAAGAGGTTTCAATGAAGATTTTTTATATATTAATTTCATACATATTTATAACTAATATTTTTTCAAACACAACTGAAACACCAAATAATTTAGAAGTTATAAAAAATAGCCCTTTTCTTTCATATAGCGCAGAATTTATTTTTAAAGAAAAAGATAAAAAAAAAGCTAAAATCATAAGAGAGGGACTTGCAACTCCTAGATATTACTATGATCTTTATGATGAAAATAGCAATCATATAGCTAGAGGCGTTACAAGGTTTTTTTCACTTGGATTATTAAATCCATATTTAATGGATATTGATGTATATAATTCCAATTTATATTTAGGAAATATTTCAGGGAAAATTATAAAAAGATCAAGAGCTAAATTTATGTTTTATGATGAAAATGGCATAAATACAGCTATTGCTTATTTAGATGCTAAAAAACCAGATTTTATAATAGTATCAGCAAAAAATGAAACAGAGATAATTGCTAAATTAATCGGCAGTGTATATGGAGATGTTTGCGTAGTAAATATAGAATTTGTAAAAAATAATTCTGATTTAGATCCTAAACTTTTGAAAATATTTACAGCTTTTGTATCTGATTTTTATGAGAAATTTTTAGAACCACCAAAGCAGATTCATCATTATCATACAACATATAATACTACATATAGAAATTAATAAAAATTTGCTTAATTTTATCTTTGTTAAATAACTGTTCTATTGTTTGGTTGTCATTATATATATATCATGATATATCGAAGAAAAAAGAGGTATATCATGTTAAAAAAAAGAATTTTTGCAATTATTTTAGTGATTTTAGGGGTAGCTTCATTAGTTGTTTCTTTTTATATAAAAGGGGAAGTTAGAAAAGGAAGAGGCGAAATTAAAAGTGCTCAAGAAAAAGTAGATATGGGTAAAAAACTTTTTTCAATAAATCCTTATACCAAAGAAGTTGGTAAAGGCCTTACAAGTGGAATAGAGCGAAAAATAAAAGAAGGAAAAGTAAAAGCAGATACTTATGAAGCTATTTCAAATTGGCTTTTAGCAGGTGGTATAATTTTTATTTTTATAGGTGGCGCGCTAATAATAATAAGAAAAAAAAGTAAATAATTGCGTAATAATTAAATTTAACTCAGATTTTATTTTAAGTCTTTTTATAGATGGTAATCTATAATTGCTCTTAATTTATTAGAATTTAATAATTTTTCTGTGTTGTAATAAATTAGATCAAAAGCAACATGATTTAAATTGATACAATTTTATTTGAAAACAATACTTTTCTTAAGCATTATTAAGGGGATTTTTAAAATTGGACTTATCAAATGATTGAGAAAATAAAAAAAATAATGGAAATTGAACCGCATATTGAAGAAGATGCTTTGATAGCTTTTGATTTGGATAATACTTTAGTTACCTCTTCTTCATATTACGGTAGTGTAAATTGGGAAGAGGATCTTATAGAAAATTTTCTTAAAGAAGGCCATATCTTAGATGAAGCTATCACAAAAGCTTGCGACATGTGGTATAAAGCTCAGAATAAAGTGCAATTAAAACTTATTGAAAACAATACCATTGAATTTATCAATAAGTGGAAAAACACATGTAATATAATAGGTTTAACTGCCAGATCAGCTGGGATTAAAGATATAACAATACAAAATTTAAAATTAAATAATATAATATTTAATGATTTTAAAGAGCATTATTTAGAACTTTTTCATGGAGGTGTTTTATTTTGTAGTGGAAAATCAAAAAGCATATTACTTACAAATTTTTTAGAAAAAATTTTAAAAAATGAAAAACCAAAAAAAATTTTAGTAATTGATGATAAAAAAAATAATTTAGAAGATATTTTAAATTCAGCCTTGATTAAAAACTTTGAAATAAAATGTTTTCATTATTTAAATATGCCAACTTTTAAAACAAATGAATAAAAAGTTTATATAAAAAAAGGGTTTTAAATATGTATGGTCCTAATCCCAATACTAAATATCCGTTTGAAGCTTTACCTTTCGAATTTGAAAATAAAAAAAGAATCATTTTTTTAAAAAATTTCATTATTAATAAAAATATCAAAGTAGGGGATTATACTTACTATGATGATCCCAATGGGGCTGAAAATTTTGAGAAAAAAAATGTCCCATATTTGTATCCTTTTTCAAAAGAGAAATTAATTATTGGTAAATTTTGTGCAATAGCTACAAATACGATATTTATTACAAGCTCTGCTAATCATAAATTAGATGGATTTTCTACATATCCTTTTGCGATAATGGGTAATGGTTGGGAAGAACAGCAGGATTTAAGTGATTTACCTAATAAGGGAGATACTATAGTTGGAAACGATGTATGGTTTGGCTATGATTCAACAATAATGCCTGCTGTAAAAATAGGTGATGGAGCTATTATAGCTTCAAAATCTGTTGTTGTAAAAGATGTACCTGCATATTGTATAGTAGTTGGAAATCCAGCAAAAATCATTAAAAAGCGTTTTGATGATTCTGTTATAGAAGAACTTTTAAAAATCAAATGGTGGGATTGGTCAAAAGAAAAAATAACTAAAAACATTAAAATTATAATTAAAAGTGATATAGAATTGTTAAAAAAAGCAAACTTTTAAGAAAAAAAATGAGTAAAAACATCTTTTATTATTAAGAATCAAATTATTTATCTGAAAATATTTTATCTAAATTCATTACAAAACTAGAAAGTGTTACAGCCCCAACTCTTGCCAATCCTCCAGATATCACTTTACGCCCTAAAATTCTAATAGAGTTAATATATCCCCAATTTCTAGTTATATCCATTGCTTATTAGCTCTTAAAATGTCAAATGGAGAGGCTCTTTTTTTTAACTAGTTATAAAATTCTATTTAGATCTATAATTAAGATTGAATATTTCAAAGTAAAATTAAAATGACTAAATTTAAAGCAATTTCATTATTTTTTTTTTTACTTGTGTTAACAAGTTGTTCTATACAAACTAAAGCATATAAAAAATTAGAAAAAGAAAATGAGGGAACATTTCAAACTTGGCTAAGACAAAATAATGAAATAAATTACTATAGTGAAAATTTAAGCTTAAATGAAGCTGTGAAAATTTCTTATACTTACAATAAAAAATTATTAGCTTCAAATGAAAAAAAATATTTTGCAAAAGCTAAAGTTTTAGAATCGCTTTATAATTTCCTTCCAGCTATTGAACCTTTAGGTTCTTATACATATTTAGATTCTCATGCAAAACTTCAAACTAATTCAGGTGAAATCAAAGTTGGAAAAAAAGAAAATGCATCCTTTACTCTTCAAGCTACACAACCTATTTTTAATGGAGGAGCTCTTTTATCTGGATATAGAGCTTCAAGATATGGATCTTTTATAGTTAATGAAAATATTTTATCAGGATATCAAAAATTATACTTTGAAGTGGCTAAAGCATACTATGATATTCTTTTATCTCGAAAACTACTTGAAGTTTTTGAGCTTAGTTATAAAAGCGCAAAAGAGCACTATGACGAAGTTAAGATAAAGCATGAAAATGGTCTTGCTTCAGATTATGATTTACTTCGTTCAGAAGTTGAAGTTACAAATTTTAATGCAAATTTTATTAAACAAAAAAATAAAGTTTCAATATTTAAAACTACTTTTTCAAAACTTCTAGGAATGAATCAAGACTATCAATTTAACTTAGAAAATATTTTAGAATTTAAAGATTTTCAAATAGAAGAAAAAGAGATAATGAAAACATCTTTTTTATCTAGACCTGATTTAAAAGCGAAACATTTTGAAGTAAGCGTACAAAAACAAATGTTAAATATAGCAAGAAGTAATTACCTCCCTAAAATAAATTTTCAAGCAGCACAAAGATGGGGTGCTGAAGATTCAAACATAACAACTCCGGATAGATGGGCAAAAGATTTAAGTGCTAGAATATTTTTAAAATGGGATATTTTTGATTTTGGTAATAAAAGATCTAAAGTAAGACAGCAAGCAGCTCTATTAAGAGAAAAACAATATTTATTAAAAGATATAAAAGAAACTATTCATTTAGAAGTAGAACAAGCGATATTAAATTTAAAAGATGCTATTGAATTTGTAAACTCACAAAAACTTGATTTAAAAAGAGCAAAAAATGCGCTTATGCTTGCTCAGGTTGGATTTAAAGAAGGGCTAAAATCTCAAGTAGAACTCTCTGATGCACTTCTTTCTATGACTAATTCTCAAAGTTTATATTATCAAGCGCTATATCAACATTAGCATACTCTTTAAGGT
>SDBT01005702.1_pt1 | contig 20830 bp, 26 predicted proteins | sample 2277101 | NCBI WGS metagenome assembly SDBT01 (sample SAMN10404973, study PRJNA504765) | marine sediment metagenome | isolation source: marine sediment core GS10_PC15, 103 cmbsf | place: Arctic Ocean: Southern Knipovich Ridge | collected 2010
CTTCGACCAGCTAACCTGCGACCACATACGGACCGATCAGCCGGAGGCTCCCGGTGAGGAAGACACACCTCATGAACCTCATGAACCTCTTGAGCTACCGCCAGTGGAGAAAGCGGTTATTGAAGACACCCCGTCAGCCAGAAATCGCCAGTTGTTAATAAACCTTAGCCAGACCAGTGATGAAGAAAAAGATGAAGAGCTTCTGCTTGAACTGATCGCCGTCCTGAAGGACTTTCCCGGACGGGATGAAGTAAAATTAAGAATAATAAATGATGACAAAGTCACCAGCCTCAGGCTTCCCGATTTATATACCAATTACTGCCCGGAACTCCACCAACGATTGGCAAAGCTCGTTAGCGAAGATGGGATTAACCTGGACACAAGCGGCTAAACTGTAATAATAGCTAGCTGACAGTCATCATTCCCATTAATATCCTCGCCAGATAGTCGCTTTTAGTGCTAGAATACGGGGAAAAGAAATAGATTCAACACAGGCGGTGAACTCTACGATGCCCACTGATGACGCCTATAAAGGTCATAGAAAGAGACTGCGCGAGAGGTTTATAAAAGCGGGAGTATCCGGTTTTCACGACTATGAAATCGTTGAACTGCTTCTAAGCCTGGGTACGCCGCGCCGTGACTGCAAACAGCCGGCAAAAGAGGCAATTAAGCGATTCAAAACGCTGAGAGGTGTGCTTGAAGCCCCTCTTGAAGAATTGCAGCAAATAGATGGAATCGGGGCGCACAGCACCTTTGGCATCAAGCTGGTACAGGAAGTAGCCAGAGAGTTCCTTAAGTCGAAAATTATTGATAAGCCGTTCTATAAATCTTCACGGGAAATATTTGATTATCTTTACCATTCCATGCGAGACCTTAAAAAGGAAATATTCAAGGTTATCTATCTTAACAGCCAGAATCAGGTTATTGATAGTGCCGACCTCTTTTCCGGAACGGTAAACAGCAGTTCCGTATCACTCCGCGAGGTCATGGAGGGCGCTATCAGGAATAATGCCGCCTCCCTGATACTTGTCCATAACCACCCTTCAGGCAACCCTGCACCCAGCACCAGCGATAAAGACCTGACCAGAGACGTGGTCTGCATCGGTAAGATTATGCGAATCAAGGTACTGGACCACATCATTATTGGAGATAACCGGTACTTCAGCTTTGCTGATGACGGGCTGGTCGAGGAATATGAGCTTGATTTTCTGAACCTGAAATTAAGAGGGACTTCCGAAGCTAAGAAAAGATTATACAATGCCAGGTTATCCCACCCCAGGCTTCATGATTAAGTAATACGTAAATTCGCCCCTTCCAGACGGAGAAGCCGTTTTTTCATCTCGATTCCGCCGCTAAAGCCGCCAGGACTGCCAGTGCCAGCGATTACCCGGTGGCAGGGGATAATAATCGTCAGGGGATTTCCGCCAAGAGCCTGCCCCACGGCACGCGCCGCCCCCAGTTTCTTAAGCTGCCCTGCCACCCATCCGTAGCTCCTGGTCTCGCCATAAGGGATAGCTCTGGTTATTTCCCACACATCTTGCTGAAAAGCAGTCGCCCCGGACAGGTCAAGTTTGACGGGAAAGGCAGTCTCCTGCCCTTTAAAGTACATCTTCAAGCGTTCCATCAAATCATGGAAATGTCGGGGGGATTGGGCAGCCCGGTTTATACCATCACCAAGCAATCTCCGGGCTTCCTGAACCGAAGATTGGGGCAGGGTAATGAGCCGCAACCCAATTTCCGAACCCAATACTCCCATCCATCCTGTATCGACCTGAAATACAGCGTAAAACATTTGCTGGGTCATTGGGCTACCAAAGTAAAATTATCATTATTTATCTGTTCGACTGCGCTGGAGAAAAGCGGCGAGAACTATTAAAGCCATTCCCAGGATAATACTGACCACTATCTTAATCAGTTCCGGTATATTCATGCTCAGAAAGAAAGCGAAGGTAAAAACAGCGGCTACATAGGCAAGCGCCCGGCTAACCGTATGCGCGTTAACCGTCTTCTGCCGCACCGCTCGGAAAATAAGCCAGCCGACGAATGCCAGCGCGGCAAGTACCGCTACCGCTGTTAGCATTGATTCACCACCCTATATCCTCGAAATACTTGCTTAGAAAAGCGAACATCCCCACGGTTAACAATAAGGAGACCAATATCCCGGGTTCGGACAGGTACTGCACATACTGTGCCGCCAGATAACCAACACCGGACAGGCTGAATAAAATGCCAAAACCGAATAATACGTATTCCAGTTTCATATTTTCAAGCTCCTAAAATTACCTGGGCGGGTCCGGCACGGTTATCACTTTGGGCGGCCAGGGACTGGGCCTTACGTGAGTGATTAGCCTCCGTTCTATCTCCCCTCTCCTTATGATTACAGTGAACTCGTAGCCCTGCTCGGGAGGAACATCACCGGGGATAAGTTCCGCAGTATCCACCACCCACTCCAGTTGTGCTTTCCCAAAGGCAGCTATTGAGACTGGTTGCGATATTAAATCACGCACCTTTTCCTGGCTGTGCCACACTGATACTGTGATATCAGCCGTATAGCTTGAGAAACGGCGGTTGTCCACCTCATAGCGTAAGAACGCCTTCCCACCCCAGTCAACCCTTACTGACTCCTGCCACGGCCTGGAATTTCTCCCTATTTCCTCTTCACGCTCCCCAGTGGTTACAAAGAGATTATCATAGATACCCATGTAGCCATCCACAATAAATATGGCAATAAGACCAAAAAAGCAGGCCAGGGTTAGATATAAGAATAAGCTTCTTCGCTTTGCTGCCATCTTATTGTAATCCTTCTAAAAACCCAGGTGATGCTACCTGTATACTAACACAAGCAGGTAGAATGCACTATCTTATAGGTTTATCCCAGTTCCGGCTCAATAATGGCATAATTACCATCCCGGCGACGGTATAACAGCTTAAGCTCTTCGGCATCAGCATCAAAGTACAGGAAGAAAGCATGTCCCAGCGCTTCCATCTGTTCAACAGCCTCCGTCACTGACATCGGCTTGATGATAAAACGTTTAGTCTTGACCACTTTTGGGGCCAGTCCTGCCGTCTCTATCTCCTCGTTGAATTCACCTCTAGCCAGCGAATTGCCTCTCCCCTTATCATACAGTTTTCCCTTGTGGTGCTCCAGTTGACGTGTCATCACGGCGGCCACCTTATCAATAGCCCGGAACAGGTCTTCTCCTCTCGACTCGCCATGAAAAACGCCGCTGCCGCCGGCTACCGTGGCTCGTACCAGATAATGCTGCTGTGGAGACTTTGTCTTCTCTTCAGAAATTTCCACCTTTGCCTCAATCACATTAGGTAGATGGCGGTCGAGTTTACCCAACTTTCGCTGAATATAGCTCTTCAGTGCCGGTGTTATTTCTGTGTTCGTACCCGTTACCATTAGCTTCATTAACTTATACTCCTGACCGTAATATTCTGCCTGAGGCGTGTATCTTTACTTCAAATCTCTCTGGCAACCACCAGCCCCCAGACTGAGACAACCTCGACTTCTTTCAATGACGCCGCACAGGCATCGAGTGTCGCCCCCGATGTACAGACATCATCGACAAGCAGCACCTGCCTTCCCCTTAACTTCCGGTCGCGGCAGATAAAAGCCCCCGCCACATTACTGTATCTTTCCTCCACGTTTGATGTTCTTGCCTGCGGCGAGGATTGCTGTTGCCGCATAAGATAATCCCCGGCTATCGGTAAATCAACCAGCTTTCCTAACTCCCGCGCCAGCAATTCCGACTGATTATAGCCACGTTCTCTTAACCGCTTCCTATGCAACGGTACTGGAACCAGGACTTCCACAGGGATATGCTCGGTAATAAGATAATCACGAAGAAATTGTGCCAGAGGCGCCGCCAGAGACCTGAGATTTCGATACTTTAACTCGTGAACTACCTGACGTATCACCCCGTCGAACTTAAACGGGGAACGAATGCCGTCTATCACTGCCTCCCGGCTGACACAGTCGGAACAGAGTTCGTCGCTGAGTTGGGGTCTACCGCATTTTGGACACACCGGAGGCGTAATGCGATGGATCGACTGGCGGCAAGAATCACAAATAAAATCGCCTTCAGCGCCGCAACCCACGCACCACTTTGGGAAAACAAAGTTAAATGCTATCTCCCTAAGCCTGGCAACTCGAGGAAGCACATTTACCATCCTTAATCTAAGGCTTTTAGGTAAATTAACTACATTTTAGCGGATACGTGCGTTATGATGCTCCCCGCTCATAATAGGTTCGTTAATATAAACGTCACCGTTCCTGATTTTCAGGTTATAACCGCAATCAGGATTAGTGCAAACCCACGCTTTGTACTGAATAGTTGCCCCCTGACTGCCAAAATCTGATAGCGGCACCAGGTCCCCAGTATTGCATTTTTGGCATTTGGGGAAATTGATTTGTTCCATGAAGTCCTCCTCCCAACCGAATGTAAATTATAAAATAAACCAGTTTAGTATACACCAATTAACGGTTATTGGCAAGGTTTTTCTTAAGATTTACAGAACTCATTAAGCTATATATCGCCCCTGCCCTTGTCAACTGACTCTTCATCAAATTAACCGAATCCACATTAAAGCTATAATCTTCCCCGTGGTGGGTAGATGCGATAACCTGCCCCAGATTTTGACGCTCATCCAGCGTCGCCCGGTCACGAAAACGAGCCAGAGTCAAATGAGGCTTAAAGGGTCGTGATTCCGAAGCAAAGCCAAGAGGCACCAGGTTCGACTCAATCCTCTGTTGCAGGTGACTTAGCTGTTCTAAATCACCACCCAACCCTATCCAGACAATCTGGACTCTTCTTAAATCAGGAAAAACGCCCAGTCCACCAAGCTCAAGACGAAAGGGTGGTATCCCCTGTGCAGCCTCCTCCATTACCCGGCTTATTTTGCCAATTATATTTATATCGGTATTACCTAAAAACTTTAACGTAAGATGTATATTGTCAGGGTCAACCCACTTCACCGGAGGTTGCCCGGCCTCTTTCAATCGGGCCTGTATCCGTCCAAGTGCCATCCTTAGCTCATCCGGCATCTCAATAGCAATAAAGGAGCGGACCTGTTCGGTTACCATCATCGTCCAGGCTCCGCAATCACTATCTGCATTGGCATTAGCTTCATTATCATAAGCTCATGGATGCTGACAATATCGAATCCCGCATCCCTTACGGCTCGTGCAACATAGATTGGCCGGCAACTTGCGTACCTGGGGAACTTTTGATGCACCCATTCATAGAATCTTGAGAACCAGAAGCCTTCTCTCCCCTCTTTTGACAGGCTGGCTATGCCAAGGCGTCCATTCGGCTTGAGCACCCTCTTTATCTCATTAAGTACCCTGGGAATATCAGGCGTGTCAAAAAGTTCGAGAGTGGCCGCCATGTATACGGCATCAAACATGTTGTCTTCGCAGGGTATAGCTCTGGCATCACCTTCATACAGCTCCACCTTATCCATCAACCCCACTCTACGCAGTCTTTCCTTCGCTTTTTTCAGCATCTGCGGGGTTATATCCAGTCCGTAAGCCTTACCTTCCGACCCCACAGACCCGGCAATTTTCTTGAGAGCAACGCCGGTTCCGATACCAATCTCCAGAACAATTTCTCCTTCTTTTATGGATAATAGTTCCAACCCTCTTTCTCTAACGCCTTTCTCAAACTTCTCTTCCAGGAAACCGTAGAATTTGCTGAATAGCCCGTAGCTCTTCCTGATATCATCCGGAGCAGCCGTAACCCTTAACGTATCGGCTTTCTCATCCCTACCCACGAGCACACCTCACCGCTTCCTTTTCATATAATTCACTAAATCCTAAATACCCAGCAGTCTCCGTGCGTTGCCCGATAGAATCAGGTTCTTTGCCTCATTGTCTAAATCAGCGGAGTCAATCTCCTGGAGCAATCGCTCCGGTGCCATCACCGGGTAGTCACTACCGAAAAGAATCCGGTCGGCACCGACCATCTGGCTGACCTGCCGGTATACCTGAGGACTGTAGAGAAAAGGGGAAGCGGCGGTATCAAAATAAACATTCTTTAGTGCCTGCTTTACCTCCGGCATAAGCGCATAGAAAGGTAAACCGTCCCCCCAGTGGGCACAGACTATGCTTAAATCGGGGAAATTAGCAATAAAGGGATAGAGCGTGCCCGGAGTAATGTCTCCTTTGCCAGGGTAACTGTGACCCACCGGTTCCGAGGCATGTATCAGCAGAATCAGCTTATGTTCCATTAATATATCCACAAAGGGCTGCATCAACGCTTTGTTCGTGATATCAAATGACTGCGTGTCCGGGCGCAGTTCACCTACCCCTTTTATCCCCGCTTTTACACAGCGCTCTATTTCAATTACGGCAGCTTCATGTGAATTGGGTTGAACGGCACAAAAACCAACCAAACGCCGGGGATAGCGGGCAACCGACTCCAAAATGTAGTCATTTGTTTCAACACATAATTCGTGCGTCGTCCAGCCAAAATTGACAATAACTGAGGTGTCAACTCCATCCCTGTCCATATTGTCAATCAGGTCCTCAGCGGTAGCAATCCTGGCGCCTTTACTGGAATAGAGGAGAGCGAAACAGGAATCATCATTAATGTACCGGCTGCGATTTTGCTTTATCCGGGGAGAAAATACGTGTGTGTGGAAGTCAATAATCATAGTGAATTATAGCAACATAGCTAAAATCAGTCCAAAATATCAGCTTTACCTGAAGATTAACTCACCCGGCGGGTGGCTATTCGGTAACCCCTTCCTCAGATGGCGCTTCTTTAGTCGATACTTCTTTCCCTGCTTCTACTTCGGCTTCTGCTTCTGCTTCCTCTTCCACTACCTCTATATGCACTTCACTAATCTTGGCTACCATCTGGTCAGGGTCATTTTTAACGATAACGTCCGGATTAAGAATAATGTCCCTGACATGAATCGCCTGCCCCAATTCTTCAAGCACCGTGAGGTCGACCTCTATCTGAGGCGGAAGATTCGCCGGCAGGCACTCAACAGTCAGACTGGTAATACCGTAACTCAAGATATGCCCTTTTTCTTTCGTTGCTGGAGTCTGGCCAACTAAAATGATGGGCACATCTGTTTCTATTTTTTCATCTTTCATGACCTGATACAGATCAACATGCAGTAATTGCCGGCTGATCGCATTTCTCTGAATTTCCCGTATAAATACACTTCTCGGCTCTTTTTCGTTTTCAATCTTCAGGTTAATAAGTCGCGTCGTTCCCGCATGGGCAATGACGTGCTGGAGTTCAACCGTATCACACTGGAGCGCCAGCGATTCCAGACTATGTCCGAAGAGATGGGCAGGGGTAATTCCCTGACGACGTAAAAATCTGACTTTCTTCCCCAGCACATCTCTATTAGTGGTTTTCAAGGTTATATCATTCAATTATCTTCTCCCTCCTACCCTTCTAATTTAAGCATAAATACCCGTGAAAATCAATTCTTAAGCGCAAGACGTGGTCAATCCAGGTAATTGATTCTTGATGAAGGCCTTTTCCTGATGTCAACTTCGATGCCGGCTTCCCGGAACAGTTCCATAAACGAATCATCATTATAGCCGCCGAAGCTGACGTACCGCTTAATCTTGGCATTAACCAGCATTTTGGCACACAGGTTGCATGGCGTGTGTGTAGCGTAAATGGTACTCCCTTCAAGACTGACACCGTGAAGACCGGCCTGAATAATTACATTCTGCTCGGCGTGAATGCCCCGGCAGATTTCGTGCCTCGTTCCCGATGGTATATTCAATGCATCCCTGAGGCAGCCAAGCTCAAGACAATCCCTGGCATTAGAAGGAGCGCCGTTGTAACCCGTAGTCAGTATGTGTTTATTCTGAACCGCCACGGCTCCCACGTGATGCCGATGACAGGTTGCACGCTCGGCAACTACCGAAGCTATTTTCAGAAAATATTCATCCGCGTCCGGTCTGGCTATCCTGCTCATTTTAATCTGGAGATAACTCTTTCTGCCGCATTCATCAGGTCCGATAATGAAGATTCGTTGATAATAGTAAAATCAGCCATCGCAATAGGCCCACCCTTGTTAATGTTTTCTATTTCCGTCCGGTCACGACTGGCCGCTTCATCATTTGTCAGTTGTCGTCTTAACCTGCCGACTAGCCGGGAATACCTGGTCGCCGGTGACGCCCAGACGGCTACGGTGAAGAAATCCCCCCCGTAACGGGTTTTCAGCGCAGTATATTCCTCCCAGGAATAAAGCCCGTCAACGACAACATCCGAATGCTTGAGAGCGGAATCAATCCTGGGTTGATTAAGTTTAGCATAGGCGGCCATCCCCTGCTCTTTTCTGAGGAGTTCCCTGATATAGCGCTCATTTTTCTCATTCAGCTCCATGCCTCTCCTGGTTATTTCCTGGTCGGTAACATCACCAAACCTCACTCTAACAAAGCCGCTCTCCTGAAACACCCCGGCAACCTCCGATTTACCAGAACCGGGCATTCCCACGATTGAGACAACTTTCATAATCTGATACACCTTTACGAAATTCATTATATAAGAGATAACAGGTAAATAACAATGCCCCGGGATTAACGAACACCATCAAAGTGAAAGGGAACATTCCAGACCACAGGGAGAGGTTTTTGCTTTTCATCGACAATATCCTGTAAACTTGAAGCATAAATATTTTTCCAGAAATGAGAAATAATCCTGTTGAACTGGACTGATGCGGCTATTCTAAGCGCGGTTGTCTTCGCCGCAGTGCATATCCTTGACAGTCATCTAATCTCCAGGCGTATGCCAAGCCTGCAGGTTTTCCTCCTGCTGAAATCAGCTTTTTTCCTGGTTTATAGTATAGTGCTATTTTCTCTGTTTCCTCTACCCACCGGTGTTAGTATATGGGTCATACTGGCGGGTTTAGCCTCCACTTTAATTCGACTTACCGGTATTACTTTTATACTTTATACCATGACGAAAGAAGATGTATCGCAGGTAGTTCCCGTGGCTTTTACCTATCCTGTTTTCGTGGCAATCATTGCTTCTTCACTGATGGGAGAAACACTTTATTTTTTGCAATGGTTAGCGATAATCATTGTCGTATCTGGAGCGATTATGGTATCGGTTAAAAGGAGTTCCACCGGCTCCGCTACTGTGCTGAGCAAGAATTTCCTTCTCCTTTTTGGGGTGAGCATCCTCCTTGCCCTCGGCGACATCGGAAGTAAGTTCGCCCTGGCTTATTTATCCCCCATGAATATGTTTTCCTTCTTCATGTTCAGTGGGCTCACTGTCTTCATGATAGTATCACTGCGCCCACATGTTATCCGGAAACTGGTCAAAATTAAATTACAGCGCTCTACCGTAGCTCTGTTTTTTCTTAATGAGCTACTAACACCCCTGGGAATGATATCGATGCTCCTTGCTCTAGATAGAGGACCCGTATCACTGGTTTCTACTATCCTCGGCAGTCGCCCCATCTTTGTAATGATATTCTCCCTAATCTTAGGCTGGCTCATACCGAAATTTCTAATACGTTCCTCCGGCAAAGGTCTTCTGGCGCTGCGGCTGGTGGCTACTGCTATGATTGTTGCCGGTATAAGCATTATCTACCTGAACTGAAACTATCCGGAACAGCCTCTGACAGCGGTTCTGTTCATTCCTGATTGAGCATACTTCTGTCAAACCTCACCCCCCTTAATATTTGGTAACCCTCCCCCTTTATCCCCCTCCCTTGCCAAGGGAGGGGGATTTATATACAAGAGAGACGAAGCCTCTCTTTAACTCTCCTTTTTTATCTCTCTCTTTAAAAGAAGAGAGGGGGAAATTCTTTAAAAGGGGGGGCTAGCGCCCCTCTTAAACGCCTTTAGTAGAAGTTTATTTAGTAAGGGGATTAAAAGGGGCGAAGCCCCTTTAAGAAATACTCTTCCCTCTCCCCTTTATAAGGGGAGAGGGATAAAGGGTGAGAGGTCAGCAGAAAACAACCAGGACTGATTAAAAGGTTGACAGCCATCGTCTTATAACACGGTGCCCGCCTGTGCTATAATTCAGATTACAAAGCAGCAGTTATAGCGAAGTGAAAATGCCTGACGTTATTAACCTGGCAAGTAAGATTGAAGAACAACTACCCACCGACCTGGTCAAATTTACAAAGGCGGCTGGTGAGATGGCACGATACCAGGGACTAAGGTTGTATCTTGTCGGTGGCGCCGTTAGAGACCTTTTGCTGGAACGGACGAACTTTGACCTCGACCTGGTGGTAGAGGGTGACGCCATAGATTTAGCACAGCATATTAAAGGCACAACCCCGGGAAAACTTATAATCCATCCCCGTTTCGGCACCGCCAGGCTCCAATGGGATGAATGGAGCGTTGACCTGGTTACCGCCCGCCTGGAGACTTACGCCAAACCGGGCGCTTTGCCCAGCGTGAAGCCCGGCTCGATTAATAATGACCTTTTTCGTCGTGATTTCACCATCAACGCGATGGCTGTTGAGCTTAACCCCGATCGCTATGGTGAACTCCTTGATACCTATGGAGGCAGAGACGACCTTGAGCGCAAACTCGTTCGCGTTCTTCACAAAAAGAGCTTTATTGATGATGCCACCCGCATCTGGCGCGGCTTGCGCTATGAACAGAGGCTGAATTTTGAACTGGAACCGGCTACTTTGCGACTGCTAAAACGGGATATACCCATGCTGGATACCATCAGCGGCGACCGTATACGCCATGAGCTGGAGTTGGCGCTGAGAGAGAAATTCCCGGAAAATGTCCTGCGCCGTGCTGATGAGTTGGGAGCTTTAGCCAGGCTGCATTCTTCACTAAAGGGGGATGGCTGGCTGGCGAAAAAGTTTGAGCAGGCACGCCGGTTTGCCGATACCTCCTCACCAGCGGTCTGGCTCTACCTGGCACTGCTGGCTTACCGCCTTGGTGATAACGAGAGCGAACAACTGATTTCATATCTCCGGTTACCTAAAAAAGCCGCCCAAATCCTCCGTGATACTGCTGGCGTCAAAGCCGGAATTGAGTCGCTGTTCGTTTCGGGGCTGGCACCAAGCGGTATTTACTCACTCCTTCACGGCTACAGTTCAACCGCGCTCACCGCCAATTCACTGGCGACTGATTCCACAATGGCTGAAGAGCATATCCGGTTATTCCTCAACGTGTTACGTTATGTCAAGCCAATCCTTACCGGCAACGATTTGCAAAGGATGGGCGTTGCCCCCGGGCCCCGTATCAGTGAAATACTAAACCGACTCCGCGAAGCCCGGCTGGATGGGAAGGTGAGCAGCAAGAGGGATGAGGAGAATTTGGTGGAGGGGTTTCTGTAAAAAAAGATTCTTTGTAAACTATGTCTTAACCTCACCCCCTGTGCTTTAGGGAATGACCCTATCCCCCTTTATCCCCCTTCCCCTGAGGGGAAGGGGGAAGAAAAAGAAAGAGGGGCTGACGCCCCTCAAACTCCCCTTTGGGATGTGACGGGGAAAAACACACGGGATAAGCCGCCGATGCTGCGAGGGTGGCAGGGTGGGAAAAGATAATCCACGAGGGGGTGGGGGGTTGGTAAATAAAGGAGGATAAATATGGTCAAACTAAACCCGCAACAGATAGGTAAATGCGGCGAGCTGCTTGTACAATATATACTTCTGAAACACGGGGTAGAGTCTGCACCGCTAACGACCGACTTCGGTATAGATTTAGTGGCTTTTCGTGCTGATAATAAACAACCAATATCAATACAGGTTAAAACATGTACTTATCACGACAAAGGTGATAAATGGGTTGAATGGTGGGTACCGAATGATTGTCCTGCCGATTATATTGCGGTAGTTGACTTGGAAAGGGATAAGTGCTGGATTTTTAATCTTGAAAATGAGTATAAACAACGTGCATCTAAGTCTGGGGAAGGTTGCAGATTATGGTGGTCACTTCCGGGATATGAATCGGAAGAGTCTTTGCACAAAGAGGAGTTATTCAAAGACTACGAGCTGGAAACTGTCATTCCAAAGGTATTTGGTTTAAATTAGGATATTGATGCTATCTCACTCCAACTAGCATATTTCCCCCGTCCCCACCATATACACCTCCATCCCCTGGCTCTTACACCTTGTATATAAGTCCTCAGCCTGTAATTTATCCCTAAATAAAGTAAACAGGGCGGGCCCCGAACCTGCCAGGTGCACACTTTCAGCACCGAGTTTTATAATATGGTCGCGATATACCTTCAACCCTGCATATCTGGTAAAGGCTACATTCTCGAAGGTATTAAAAAGCACAGACGGCTCTTTGCCCTCTTTTATATCTGTTACCACCCTTTCCGTAATCCGCCCGTCCGTATAGTGGCTGGCATTGAGGCTGGCGTAAAGCTGTTTTGTCTTTTCCGGCAGCCGGGGCACATCGGGCACCACCAGCACCACCCACATCCGCAGGAGGGGTGGTAATGGCGTGACAACTTCTCCTCTGCCCTTAGCCAACGCGGTGCCGCCGCAGAGAAAGAAAGCCACATCCGAGCCTAGCTGTGCCGCCATCTCAACCAATTTCTCCCGTGGCAGGCCCAGTCCCCAGAGCTTATTGAGTCCGCGCAGGGTAGCCGCGGCATCACTGCTGTCACCACCCAGCCCTGACACCAGCGGAATGCGCTTTATAACCTCTATTGCTACCCCTTTGTTACATCCGGCAGTCTCTTTAAGCAGGCTGACAGCCTTAGATACCAGGCTCTTTTCCGGAATCCAGTCCGGTGAATCAGACTTGATATTAACCTTCCCGCTCAACCGGAAGGTCAAGCTATCACACAGATTTATGGTCTGCATGACACTGCGGATTTCATGATAACCATCCGGGCGTTTGCCCATGACCTCAAGGGTCAGGTTCAACTTAGCTGGCGCCGGAATTGTCTCCATGCTAGTTCTGCCTCCCCATTTTCGTGAACACCTGCCACAGTCGCGCCCACTCCTCAAGGGTCAGCGTCTCTGCTCTCCTTTGTGGCATTATCTCTGCTCTCCCCAGCAAGACCAGCACTTCAGCCTTAGGTAATCCCAGACCGTGAACCAAAGAATTGGCCAGCTGTTTGCGGGAGGTAGTGAAACCAGCCCGCACCAGCTTAAAAAAATCTTCCGCATCCGTTACCGCCACCGCTGGCCGGGGATACACATCTATCCTCAATATCGCCGAGTCCACTTTCGGTACCGGATAAAAAGATTGCGCCGGCACATAGCTGATTATTCGGGGTTTCCCGTAAAACTGCACACTGATGCTTAACACGCTCCTCTGTCCAGCCTCAGCCACGATAGCCTCGGCCACTTCCTTCTGCACCATGACAATCATAATTTGCGGTTTAACCGAAGCCTCAAGGAAATGGCGCAACACGGGAGATGTAATGTAGTAGGGCAGATTAGCGACTACTTTATACGCCTTTTGCCCCTGCAACAAAGCTGATGGTTCAATGCGAAGTATATCCCCGTTGACAACGGTAGTATTCCCCAGAGATGACAGGATCTCTTTCAGGATTTCAGCCAGTTTGTCATCCAGTTCCACGGCGATTACGCTACCGGCCTGCCTGGCTAGCTCCCTGGTGAGGATTCCCAGTCCGGGTCCAACCTCTATTACGGTATCGTCAGGAGTAAGCTCCGCGTTTGAAGTAATGAACTGCAGCACCTCATCGTCAATAAGAAAATGCTGCCCCAGCCTCTTTCTCGCCTTAAGGTCAAAACGGCGCAGCATCCTCCTGGTCTGAGTTAGAAGCGACTCCACTTTCAAACGATACTCACCCATTTTATAAATATCATCGTCAAATAAGTAAGAGACCGTGCACCCGCCCTCGACCCTGCCCAACAGCTTGCGCGAGCCAGCCAACTCCAGCCAGGTAACCCTGCGGCACCCAGAAACAACTATTTACCGCTGCTTCCTCTCGGACCTGACGGGATTCATAGAGTTCTGCCGCGCAGGACCCAGCCTTCAACACCACTTAACCCGGGTAGTCCTGCCAGACAAAAGCCTCAAGCGGGAATTCAACCCTGCTGTAGCGGATTGCAGGTTCAGGGCACCGCTAGCTCCCCATCTAGCACGGCCTCAAAAAAATCCTAGTCGGTATGCGTCACTTTGTCAAGCTAAAAGTGTTACCCTTTCTTTATATCCCGTAGCTCAGGCGGTAAACCAGCCGTAAGGGCAATCCCGCCTTTACCATTTTGTCCTGGGTAGCTTCAATATCATAAGAAACACGATACAGCTTGATTACGCCGGTTTCGCTGTCATACAGAGCGTAGCTGGCGCGGGAGTCGCCATCTCTTGGCTGCCCCACCCCACCCGGATTTATGATTAATCGACTCTTACCCAACGCCAGACCAGTATCCATTGAGAATTTGACAAGAGAGTCGGAATCGGTATCATCGTACTGGAAAACACAGGGCACGTGGGAGTGACCTACCAGGCAGAATTGCGATTTGAAAAAGGCAAAATTCTCCCTGGCGATGCCGGTGGATAGAACATACTCCCAGATAGGGTCTCTGGGACTGCCGTGAACCAGGGTGAAATCACCCCTGTTAATAACCAGAGGCAGGCTCTCAAGATACCCTATATCCTCTTTGCTTAATTGCTTTGCCGTCCAGCGGATGGCTTCGGCGGCAAGGGGGTTAAAATAAGAGGTGTCTATCTTACCGATGGCTGCCCAATCATGGTTTCCGGCAACGCAGACGTGTTTGCGCTGCCGCAAAAGCTCAACGCACCGGTTGGGGTCGGGGCCATAGCCGACCACATCTCCCAAACACCATACCTCCTCCACCCCACCCCGTTTCTCGACATCATCCAGCACCGCTTTAAATGCAGTCAGATTAGCGTGAATATCAGCAATAATGGCGTAACGCATTGCGTAAAGAATATAACAGTTTTTGAGGGATATGGAAAGAGGGTATCAAGATTCGAGGAATATTGTAAGTGGATTGCTTCCGGGTACTTTGAAGCAGCTGTCTTTTAATCAGGATGTCACAGGTTCGAGACCTGTTAGGACTACCAAGGCTGGAAGACCGTCCCTGCCGGGGAGTTTTGAAAAGAATCAGGGTGTCAAGACACTAGGTCAACCGACACCCTGATTTTATTGTTTTTCAGCCAGAATTTCAAGCGATTTTCACTTGTATTCTTCTAATTTAACAAAATACTTAAAAGTACAATCCGACATCAATAGTCACCGCGAATGAAAGTGAAGATAACAACAGGCAAAGGACCCCCTATTGCAATAGGGGGTCCTTTGCCTGTTGTTATCCATTACGGGGGATAGTCCGGGGATGACCTGGGCTATCACCCTTTTTTTGTCTGTTCCTATAAACCCAGACGAAGAAACTAATGCCTTCAAGTTTTCTTCTCACTCGATAATCCCCACTGCGCCCATAGCGCCAAGTTCTGCGCCGAAGGTAGCTTGCATTTCCTGGTAACCGTAACCCAAACATATTCGTTAATAAGCTCTAGCACTGTCGAGCCGCCCCTATTCATTTTGTGAGGCAGTTCCGAAATGTCAAAGTCGTTTGCTTTGCAGAGTTCTCCGATTCTATAAGCTAGTTTCCTAATATCCACTAGGAACTTGAAATATGATTCCTTGCTGCCATCACAGACAAACTCTTTTCGCATAGCCTCATCCCAGGGCATCAATGCTGCCGGTCGGACTGCGAACAATATCTTTGACGCAGCGGTTGGACCGATATCCATTTGTAGTTCCTTGCCTCCCCGAGTTGGACAGGCTCCTGTCCTGTCCTTGAGAGAGCCATATGCGGCTAATATACTCTCCCCTCTATCATTTTGGCATAGGTTATACTTGGCGTAACCGTAAGTTTATTGTACAAAAAAGAAAGCCACTCGAAGGAGTGGCTAAAAACAAATAATCGATTAGTTCTATTCTGCTATGCTTTTAAGCCATATTCCCCACCAGTGACCATCCCCACACCTGCCAACCTTTCTATCCCAAACTGTCCAATGAAAGGGGTTCACTCCTTAATGGACTGGCAATCTTCAAGAACATTTGCCGAAGCTTTAATACTCATAGATTTCATTATTTCAACAAGTTCCATAATATTTCGTGTAAAACGATCTCCAGGCCCAACAACAGTTATAGCTGCAGGGCATATATAATTCTTGACAGGGATGGATATAGCAGCAGTTCCTTCAACTACTTCGCCAAAACTTATCGTATATCCATCCTGCCTAACTTTTAAAATTTTATCAATGAGGATAGCCTTATCGGTAATAGTATTTTGCGTGAATGGTAACAAGTCTATACGTTTGATAATTAATTCTAGCTCATCATCTCCAAGTTGTGATAGTAATGTCCTACCAATTGAGCCAGCATATTGAAGTATATTCTCACGTTTCCTTTCAGCAAAACTTAAATCATAGTGGCTCAACATTTGTTCTAACAAAATTAGCTTCATTCCATACTGGATATGCAATGTTACTGTTTCCTTGCTGTATTTCCATAAACTTCTCATCTCATTGTAAACGGAGGTAATAAGACAACGATGAGTATGAATGTTATTATAGGCAAGGTGGTTTATTAAAAAACCAATGCTGTATTGACGCGTTAATTCATTACGGGTTGCAAAGCCCGTTTCCTTAAGAGTATTAAGTATTCTATGAATAGTTGATTGATTAAGACCAGTCCTTTTGGAAATATCTTTGATACTGCATACGCCTTCAGCTAAAGCAATTAAGATCTCAGTTGCATGGACAACAGATTTCGTTAAATTGGTTCGTTCGCCGGTACTTCGCAATTTATATAATTCCTCCATTAAAAAAATGATTATCCTATTAATACATGTGCACCTTCTAACACAGGTGCGACTTCGTATGACGTCCCATTTCGATTATAATTATATCATTTATTATTACTTAGAGCACTAAAACTCTTGCCATCGAGTCCAATTGTGAATAGTATTGAATAGCCCCTTTTGGCAATTTGTGGATTGCACGCCTAGGATTAGACAGGACGGGTTAGTATAAGCTGACGGGATGGACTTGCCTTTTTTGTACCAACCATAGTAAGAGTTTCGAGAGTTATCTATCTCGACGAGCTCATAAATAGTTATTCCCTTTATTTTATTTAATGTTAACATTCCGCTTAGTCTAATATTGCCAACCGTAGAAATTGTTAGAATATTCAGTCATTATCATACAAAATCGGCATAAAGTATTATTTATTCAAGGATTTGTAACCATTCTCCAGAGACTTTATAATATGTAAGTCACCTCATATGACTGGATTGGATATTTGGTTATAACTAATGTTTATTCCATTTTTTGTAATATTTTCTGAGCGGCGACAGCTGCTATTGCCCCATCGCCAACTGCTGCGGTTATCTGCCGGATTGAGCCGCATCTGATATCACCAGCTGCCAAAACGTAAGGCGCTTCCGTTTCCATATTCTGGTTCACGATTATCTGCCCCTGACTATCCATAGGTATGATTCCCTCCAAATAACCTGTGTTAGGTTCTACTCCAATGTCGACCAGAACTCCGTCAACAGGCAGGTTATATTCTTTTCCGCTGCCTGTTTCAAAACACTCCAGAGCTTCAAGGTGATCATTGCCAGTCATTGCTTTTACCTTTATTCCACAGCGAATTTCTATCTTCGAGTTAGCTTTGGCCCTCTCCTGAAGGAGAGCATTAGCTGTAAGTTTAGGTTCTGCTTCAAGAAGAAAGACTTTTGAGGCGAGTTTTGCCATGTAGAGGGCTTCCGTAATTCCAGAATTACCACCGCCGCAAACGGCCACAACCCGGTTAGTGAATTCACCGCCATCACATAAGGCGCAATTAAATACCCCTTCCCCTTCCAATTTTTCTTCACCGGGGATACCTAATTTTTTGTGTCTTGAGCCTCCGGCGACAATTATTACTGAGGTAGTGTAGCCTTCATCATCGGCACAGTATACACAGCGAGTACTTGAAAAAAGTTCAATGCCGGTCACCTCAGCTAGTTTAATCTCCAAGCCATACTTAGTAGCCTGTTTTACCATCTCTGAGGCGAGGTGTGCTCCAGATACTCCATCACTAAATCCAGGATAGTTCTCTATTAATTCAACATTCTTTACATATCCGCCGGAGCCTTCTTTATCCAGGACCAGTGTCCGGTAGTTGGCTTGGCTTAAGTATAGGCCAGCGGTTAATCCGGCAGGACCACCGCCAATAATTACTACATCATAGGAAAACAATTTAGTGCTCCTTTCTAGCAAAGGTATACCATCTGTAATCGAGGCAGTCATCCCGTACTGAAGGACTACCTCGATTACACGATTTTGAATATTGATTTAGCGTTTCTTGGTCTTCGGCAACTGTTCCCAGTTTTGTGGCAATTTTATCTCTTTAGATGTGACTAACCCCTCAGCACCTGCTTGAGGCATAACAAAAGCCCTGTTTCTAATCATGCTTCCAGCAACGACCATTTGGATCTCCTCAGGGTTGTGAACTAAGGGCAACATTCTATCTGGATCTTCTGTTTCGCAGAAGAACTTCGGTAGCAACCCAGCCTTAACCGCACTGCATGCAGTTAGACCTCGGCAGTCCTTTTCCAGATCTTCATCGAAAATGTGTGCAGGTACTCTTGCCTTCTCGAAAAGATACTGTTTAATATCTTTCTTTGAATAGCCAGCTTTGGATAATATAGATGCAACCAGCGGGCTCAAACCGATTATAGGAGATACCTCAGGCCCAAAACGGGTAAGGGGGGTTACCGTGCTTTTAAGCTCTCTGGCAACTTCAATGGCTAAGCTATTAAGAACAACAGATGCATCCCCTGCTAGTTCAAAATGGTCACTCATACAGTGCATCAGGATAACAGAGACTACATTGGAACCTGGCTTGAAGCCTCGATCTACACTCAAGGGCTGCCATGGACTCTCTTCTTCATTCTCTGCCAGTACCGGGGTATAATTACGCCCAAACGTAGCCATATCAGTTGAACCTAATAAGTATCGAGCTACATTTACCATCTGCAATCTTAAGAAACGGGAAATGGTCACATTTGCTCGACGATCAGGACGCATAGTACCTTGACCAAAGTTGAAGTCCAGCTCTTGTCTTATCGGTCCATTTAGAACTATAGCTGGCGTTGATGCCTGAGTCGCACCGGCATGCTCCAGACCATATCTCGGATCTCCCACAGCTTCTATGACTGCTAACAATACGGGCATATATTCAGGACGGCACCCGGCCATCATGCCATTAACAGCTATATTCCAGACAGTGGACTCACCTCTATTCGGACGTAGTACAGCGACTACCTCATCAGGAGAGCGGTCGGTGTATCTCAGCATTGCTTCAACGGCTTCTAAGGTGGGAGGGATGATAGGAAGGCCATCAGTCCAGCGTCTTCTGTAGAAGAACTCATTGATCTCTTCCAGACTTCCTTTAAACACGATTTCCCTTGGTTCTACATCCACTTTTTTTACCGGTACCTGATTTGCCACGGTTACTGACTCGGTAAGCCCTTTAACAACCTTATCCAAGATAATCTTGGCATTTTCATATATTTCTTCAAAAGTCTGCGTTTGGATATTGGGTGGTGGATATTCAACCAATCTTGGGGCAGTAAGTCCTTCTCCCTCACACGCTAGGCGACCAGGCTGTATGAAACCCTCGCAAAATATCCCAACCGCAGGAACTCCAGTTTTTTCTGCAGCAGCCATGCACCGCGAAACTGCGGGCGCACAGGTGCCTCAGCAACCCATTGTCACGATTAGTGCATCGACTCCGGATTCTTTAACCACATCTCCAATAGTCTGATTATCAGGGTAGTTTCCCCACTGCAAGCCTTTTCCCGGCGGGAGCATGATAAATTTCAAGTTGTTAAATCGCTTTCCCAGTAAATCCATTAAAGCCTTTGCCAGAACATCTCCATTTGTGTAAAGAGTCCACATGACCCCTAGCGTCTTCCCCTCCACGCCTGTCAGAGGTGAAACAGAAGGAATACTACCACCAGCTCTCTTGCCTAATGGGCTCACGGCTTCATATATATTTGTTCCTACCATTTTCTATATAACCTCCTTGCTGTTTAATTTTTAAATACCCAAAAATATTACTGGCATTGGCGGACTATTCATGTATAAATGAATATTTCCCTCGTATTAAAATGTTCTACCTTGATTTGATTGCTTTGCTAATGCCACTTCTTGCCTGAAGACATCAGCGGCACTCATTTTAACTCAAGTTCAGTGCCTTTTTCAAGTTCAGTGCCTTTTATTGATTTGTATTATAAATATTATGGTCATTATGAAAGATTTAGTATCCTAATGCGTTCGTCTGCCACCATCAACAATTAAGGTCTGTGCAGTCACGTAATCGCTCTCGTCACTAGCGAAGAAAATAACTGCACCAACTATGTCTTCCGGGTTTGCTATACGGCCCAAAGGAGTTTGGGCTATATTAATCTCTTTTAGCTCTCTCATGTCTCTGGTAGCTTCAGTTTCGGTTACCCCCGGCGCTACTGAATTAACACATATGCCGTATTTTGCCACGTCAGCAGCTATACATCGAGTGAGTCCGACAACACCACTCTTCGAAGCAACGTAGTGAGCCGAATTAGGCGGGCCGCCGAAAGCTGAGTTAGAAGAGATGTTGATAATCTTGCCCTTCCCCTGTTTCTTCATCTGTGGGAAAACTGCCCGGCAACAAAGAAAAGCGCCCTTGATGTTTACAGTCATAACCCGATCCCACTCCTCTACTGGTATTTCCATAAATGGTTTTCTGGTGAGACCATAAAGTGCACCGGCGTTTGTAGACCGTCAGCGATAATGGGACACAAACAGGGCCACAAAAACCGTACACTCCAGACGGGTGGCGCAAGCTCCTTTAGAGGTAGTAGACTGACAAAACAGTGAAAGGAGTAAATTGTG
>SDBT01005703.1_pt1 | contig 20830 bp, 19 predicted proteins | sample 2277101 | NCBI WGS metagenome assembly SDBT01 (sample SAMN10404973, study PRJNA504765) | marine sediment metagenome | isolation source: marine sediment core GS10_PC15, 103 cmbsf | place: Arctic Ocean: Southern Knipovich Ridge | collected 2010
CCCTCTGCCTGATACTTCAAGCTTTCCTTCGCTTTTTTTGGCAAGCCTAAGACTTAAGTTTTTCTCAAGCTCTTTATTCAACCTTTCCGCCAATTCTCTTGGAGTTGAGTATTCTCCTTCTCTACCCGAAAAAGGAGATGAGTTGGAGCTGATCGTTATACTCATCGTGGGCTCGCCTATTTGAATTCCGGGAAGTGAAACAGCGTCTCCAGGTTCGGTCACAGTATCACCAATGCTAGCTTTTTTTGCTCCTGCAAAAAAAACTATATTACCAGATTCAGCGCTATCCACCTCAACTCTTTTCAAACCACTTGAAACAAAAAGTTTTTCAACTGTTAGAATCTCCTCCGGGTTTTTGGTTAGTATCACCTTTTTTCCTTTTTGGAGAGTTCCCTGATGAATCTTTCCCATTACTATTCTCCCCACATGTGAGTCATAATCAAAAGAAGAAACCAGCATTTTGAAACTCTTATCTACTTCTATCTTAGGAGCCGGAATGTGTTCAACAATACTAGTCAAAAGTGGAGCAACATCTGATTGTACGTCCAAATTTGTAGGAACCTGATTAAACACTCTTCCATCACGGCCTATGGCATATAGGACAGGGTAGTTTAACTGAGATTCGTCTGTAGCAAGCTGTAAAAACAAGCTTTCTGTCTTATCAATTACGTATGGTATCCTGGCATATTTTTTGTCGATTTTATTTATAATCACAATAGGTTTCAGTCCCAACTCCAAAGCCTTCTTTAGTACAAACCTGGTCTGAGGCATTGGACCTTCTTGGGCATCAATGATCAGAAGAGCTCCCTCTGCCATCCCGAGAGTTCTTTCGACTTCACCAGAAAAGTCAGTGTGACCAGGAGTATCTATGATGTTTATCTTGGTGTCTTTGTAATCAATTGAGCAGTTTTTGGCCAGTATAGTTATGCCTCGCTCACGCTCGATGTCATTACTATCAAGTATTCGATCAGTCTGCATTTCTTTCTGGTTTTCCCGAAAGACATGTGTTTGCTTGAGCATGGCATCGATAAGAGTAGTCTTACCATGATCAATGTGTGCAATAACTGCAATATTTCTGATTGATTTCATATATTTTTCTTCAACAAAAAACCCGCCAACCTAGTTGTAAACGGGTTTGCGTGATTATACCTTATTTACGGCAATATTTCTTATGCCACCCTCCCACGGTGGTAATATCTCATCAATTACAAATGCTTAAATTCGTTGATTTCACAACTAGCGATGGATTGACTCTTCCCGGACTTTTGTATGAGGCTAAGGGCTCGAAAGGTTCTAGACCGGCCTGCTCAGTCAATCTTCAAATAATGAAAATATGGGTTATAATGAGCTAGAAATATTAATATGGCTACTCCAGAAGAAAGATTAAAACTAGACCAGAAATTAAAAGATTCAGCTAAAAGGGTAAGTAGCATAAGAGATGCCCAGATTGAATATGTGAAGGTCGGAATGAAAAATGCCCAGGACTTTTATTACAAACTATCCCTGTTGTGTGGGGGCACAATTAGCTTAAGTATTACATTCGTTGGATATTTGTCTTCCAGTCAAAATATAATCTCTTTTATATGGATTTTGTTCGCATCATGGTTTTGTCTTTTTATTTCAATGCTTGGTAGCTTATATAGAAATTATTTCCATGGAAATTATTTACACTTTCAAATGCAAAAAAGGTTTACGGAGAGTAAAGCCGAACAAGAGAAAATTGCTATTGAAACAATAGAAAAAGCCCCAGAAACAGTGTTTAATTCTTATGATGGAATAGAAAATTTGCTTAGTGCAGCTAAGCAAAGGCGAGGAGTATACAAAGAATCTGCAAAATACAATGCGTCAAAAGAAAAAATTTATGATTTTCTTTGGGTAAATTCAATGAGGCTGGCTCACCTAGGTTTTATTTTGGGTATGATTTTAACAATACTTTTTACTGGTCTTAATCTTTCCAAGATTTAGTTTTAAAGAGTGGAAGGAGTGGAACAAAAAGTTCCAATATAGTCCCAGGTGGTCAGCCAATCATGAAAGATATATACCCTTACATTTTATCGCTCGTTTTTGGTGGTTTTGGATATTTATTTGTTTATTACTTTTGGGAGCCAAAACATCAAATGGATAATCTAAAAAGAGAAATAACAATTGCCTTAACTAAATATGCAGGAATACGACAGCGCTCTAAAATGAAAAGAAGCCGTGATTACGATGGGCCTGGAAAATTATATGAAGAAGAATTATTAAATCAAAATCAAGTTGAACAGACAATCCTTAGATTAAAGCAACTAGCCGGGGAATTAAGGTCAGTTATAAATACAAAGAAGACTTATCCATTACTTTCTTTCTTGCATTTAGTTCCACAAAGTTCAGAGGTTGAAGTAGCGGCTAACTGTTTAGTTGGCTGGTCAAATAGTTTCGGTCAAGAAGACCAAAGTAGATTGATCGAAGATTTTATTAATAAGCTAGTAAAAACTTTAAAAATTCCTATAAGTTGAGACTTTTTCAATCAGACAATAAGTTCTAACATCATCCCAGGTGGTCAGCCTAGAACAGATCTTGTAAAGATAACGAAGATAGAATGTTAAACATCCATTACTAAACTATGAATTATTCAGATGAACTAAACCAATTAAGTGACGAAGAGCTCGAAAATATATACATCAAAGGAGAAAATATAAATATCTCTACCTCTAGGGCGTCGGCTGCTAAACGCATCCTCGATTCCAGAAGGAATAAAAGTTACGTCGTCAACTTTCCAACTTTCAAAGTTCCCACCTTCAAAGGCATCGGAAGCGCAAATGCATCGTTATCAGCGCTGTCAAATATCAATCAAAGTATAGATAAGATTGCAAACGCATATGCGCAGGCAGGATCTTCAGTAAATACTCTAGCAAAGAGTTTGGCATCAGTTCAGAAAACGGCAGGCACGCAAGTCTGGCAAGAAATTGCCAAGAATACAGCAGGTTCTCAAATATTAGACTCTGTAAAAGATATTCAAAGGTTAAACATAGAAACACTTAATAAAACTAGCTCACAAAATTTTTTACCTACAAAATTAGCGGAAGATATAACCTCTGTAAATAAACAGAAGAAGGACATTATATTCAATTTCCCTGCGTATAAATATATTTTTAATCTTGAATTCTATCTTAGGATTTTTATTACCAAACATATTATCGAACCAAATAAAAAGCAGATTGCATCAAAAATTCCTGACGACATGTTGAATAAATGGAAAGATAAGAAAAAGGATGAAGAGAAAAATATACATGTAAATAATGCCAATTATGACTTAATTGAATACTCTGATTTTACTGATTTAAAAATAATTTTAGAGAAAAGAACTACTATAGCTTTGATTAAAGATAAAATAAGTGAGACAAATCTTAAGACTATAACTTCGAAACTTACAGAATTGGAGCCCATAAGATTAAAGATTGCTCACTCAAGAGCACTAACTAAAGATGAATTTAATACACTAAAAATGTATTCAGATAAAATAAAAAAGGTATTAAGTTGATATTATGAATTATAAGGACTAGAAGGTTATAGACCGACCTGCCCAGCAATACAAATAAGTTCTAACATCATCCCAGGTGGTCAGCTAAATTGGGCACCTTAGTGTCCCATATGTTTAGAAAAACCCTTGAAGTAGGATGTTTTCGTTGCCAATTATATAAACGACTTACTTGCCTAGGGTATTGTATTTTGGCTTAAGACGTGAGATCTCGCTCGTTTCAAAATCTTCAGTACCAGAATACAACAAGCAGGCAGAAGAAAAGGGGATTAATAAAACAGTTTGGAAAGACTTTCAAAACCTAGGTGAGTTTACTGCAAAGCTTAAAGAAAAAATACTGGCACTTTTTTCACAAACTTAAATGAGTGAAAGATTCGAGGAATTAAAACTGATTGCGGAAGATGCCGAGGTGGTTGATACCGATAAAGTGGGTGTTGACGATCCCTACTGATAGGCTCATGTTCTTACTTCTCCTTTCACCCAAAGTATGCTCATAAATCTATTTAACCATTTAGATATCCGCAATCCTATCAAGAAGCTTTTTGTCCCAACTCACCATTCTTTGCTCGGGAAAAAGAAAGGCCCGCTGTGGCCCAAGCTCCTCGATAAATTCTGGTGTATGAGATACCACAATCATTGTGCCTTTGTACTCCTTTAGAGATTCCAAAACTATTCTTTGACTCAGCACATCAAGATATGTTGTTGGTTCATCCAAAATCAACAAATTGTTGTCAATTCCTGTCAAAGTTGCTATCGATAACCTAGTTTTTTCGCCTCCAGAAAGCGACCCAACTTTTTGAAAAACTTTTTCACTTGAAAACATATAGCGACCCAAAAAGCCCCTAGCGAACTCTTCACCTTTGTTTGTTTTCTCGCAAAAGGTCTCAATTACAGTTTTGGTAAAATCAAATGTTTCAAACTCCTGCGAGTAATAGCCAATCGAAAGATCTGAATCGTTCTCCACATCCCCACTGTCCGGACTTGTTAGTCCCATTAATATTTTGATCAATGTACTTTTTCCCGAACCGTTTGGACCAATCAAAACAATCCGCTCGTTTCTATAAATCGAAAAACTAATATTATCTAGAACCAACAAATCTTCATAACTTTTATTGACATCCACAACTTTTATCGGCAATTCTCCTATTCTTTTGGGCTCAGGTAAGCGGATATTAATTTTCCTGAGCGCCTGAGGCATTTCTGGTAATCCCTGCCGTTCTCTTTCAATTTGTCTTCTCAAAATTGCTTTTCGAGGAGCAGTTCTCATATTGTTATAACGGAGCTCTGCTTTTTTTAGATGGCGTGTTTTAATCTTGTGATCTCTTTTTGTCTTGGCATCTTTCTGCCCCTTTAGTCTTAAATAATCAGAGTATGTACCTTTATATTCATCAATTCGAGAGTTGTGGGGAGTAATAGCTAAAATTTTATCGATTGCACTGTCCATTAATTCCAAATCGTGAGAAATTACAACAACACTTCCTTGGTAGTCGGATAAAAACTCCATCACCCAAGCTTTTCCACGTTTGTCCATAAAGTTGGTGGGCTCATCCAAAAGGAGAATGTCAGGATTTTGGAAAAAGGTGCGGGCAAGAGCCAGCTTTGTTTTTTGTCCAGCAGATAGTGTTTTTGGGTCACTATCTAAATCAATATTTAGTTCCAGTCCATTAAACATTCTTTTTAATTCGAAATCGCCGTGAAAATAGTCTTGGTCAACATATTGCCTCACAGATTCTGCCTTATCCATTTCAGCGTCATGCTTTATTTCTTGAGGTACCAGGGCAATTTTTCCAGAAGTTTTGACCTTTCCAGTATAACCGTCTTCCTCGCCCATTATGATAGACAGTAATGTGGATTTACCAGACCCGTTCGGCCCCGTAATCCCCACTTTTTGCCCATTCCCAACAATAAAATTAACGTCCTCATACAAAGGTTTATTCCCATACCCAAAGTCAAGATCGGTTATCTGCAACATGTGTTCGATTATATCAAAACAGCCAAAGGTTTATGTTAGATAATATGTTCTACTCATTCTTTTGAATTATCAATCAGATTTATTTGCGTTGGGAAGAATTACCTTGAAGTAAAAATCAAAAGTTGGGTTGGTGAAAAGTGCGTCCTGTAATTCAGTCGCTTTACGAAATGCTTTTTAATGTTGCGGGAAGTATTCCGTCGAACATCCCAACTTACGAAGCTGCTCAAAGAATATTAGATGTAGTAGAACAAGGCGACCCTCCAGAAAAAATAAGTACTGATGATCTTGAATCAGTCTTTCGTGCTGCTGGCAAAAGTTTTACAAGAATTGTGCTGGAGTGATTACTTCTTTCCTATTAAGGTAGCGTATTCTTCAGGAGTAAGTAGTGCGAGCAAAAATTCAAAAGGTTCTAGACCGGCCTGCTCAATTATCCTGGAATAGTACCGTAAGTATGGGGTCAAGTGGGTTCAGGCCAGTATGCTCAGCCTAGATATTATTCTTCTGATATAATTTCTGCTAATGGGATACCAGAAACTTTTTAAACTCAGCCCCTCGGCTTTTAAGTATCTGTGGGAGGATTGTAAGCATTGCTATTATAACCAGGTGGTTCATAATATCCGTCTTCCTTCGATCGGCATGCCGGGAATCTTTAATAAAATGAGTTCCTTAGCTCAGAATATGGCCATTGGAATGAAAACCACCGATTTTTATAAAAACCTCCCCCCCGGAAAATTTGAGCATAAAGAAAGATATTTAAAATCCATCGCAATTCCAAATTCAAAAAAAGCCTACATCATGGGGAGATTTGATCTTTTAACCAAGTTTGACGATGGTAGCCATGGGGTAATTGATCTAAAAATCACCGATCCCAGAAGCGATAGTTTATACAAATTCTCCAAGCAACTCCATGCCTATAAATTCGCCTTGGAAAACCCTGCCGATAAAGCAGAAAGGCTAGTTAAGAAAGTGTCTAAGATGGGCCTCCTGGTTATGTCACCCGAAGATATCAAACTAAAAGACGGTAAAATTATCTTTACTGCCAAACCGGTCTGGCACGAAATAAAAGAGGATATGCCTGCGTTTTTCAGCTTTATTGATGAGGTGGTAGATTTACTTGAAAATGTCCAGCCAGAGCACTCAGATAACTGTGACTGGTGTGCCTACCGCCAGCATCCTCATTTTAAGAAACCGACTTCCATTCAGGAAGACATGCCCTTCTAAGTATTCTTTGGTAAAATAGCCTTTGGGCACACTAATAATTAAGTATAGGTTCAAATGGGTCTAGACCTGACTGCTCAGGCTAATCTTCTTCATCGTCAAAGTTTACTTGTTGCCAGATATTGATACTCATGCCGGTAGATTTGAGGATCTCCCTTGTCGTTAAGTAAAAAGAAATGTCTACCTCAAATTCTTCTTCCAAAACTTGCCTGATGTGTTTGAAAAGAAAATTTTGAAGCGTTTCATTAGGACAAACAATTAGAATTGATGGGAATGAGTGAGCGGTTTTTTCTTGCCAATCATTGCTATCTGCATAGTCAAAATACTGTGCGATTTTACTTCTGAGCATAAATCTAGGTGTTTCTTCATCAACAATTTCTAGAAAATAGCGTTTTGTTTGTTTATCTTCAATTGCAATATAGGCATCAGGTCTCTTATAGGGAAGGTAGTAGTGTGTTGCCAGATCAGTCTTGGTAAAGAAGTGTAATTTTTTATCTTTGGTTTGCTCAAGCAGGTGAAAGTAAATATCAGCCAAAAAGACACAATGATCAATCAGCCTGTTTGAGCGGGTTTTATCGCGATAAACTCGCCTAAGGAGCTTCTCTTGAATGTTAGGTCTTGTCAGTAGTATTTTTCGTGATTTAGTTGCCAGACAATAGATAGCTGGTCTAGTGTTGGATAGTAATTTGTTTGAGTATTTCCGGCCTACGATATTTCTTTCGGTTAAATCTTTGAGCCAGGTATTGATTCGTCTGGGGCTTTTATGATTGAGCAATTTTTGGATTTGAATTCTATTTAGGAACCGGAAACGATAAAGGAGTAAGAGAATTGTAAGTTGTTTGGGTGTAACTTGTTCCATAGCTGTGTGACTATGGGCAGGATTAGAGGTTATTTGGCAGACCTGTGGTGGGAGTATAGCATTCCCCCCCCTTACTTATAAGGGTATAGGGGTAAAAGAGAAAGTAAGAAAGGCCGTAATATCAAGCTAAAATAGAATTAAATTGTCCTAGCAGGCTGGAGCAGAAACTATAACAAAAAAACTTAAATACTATTAAGCAACTCTATTTTGAGGTTTTCCTTTTGCCAATGCAGAAAGATTTTCAATCCAAATTCTATACAAGTTATCTAATGCTTCTTTAGTGAACCAGGCAAACCCTTTAAAACCAATTGCGTTCTCTAATTTTACCAATGGTGTATGAACTAAGTTTTCTCCCTCATAAACATAGGTGTCAACCTGTCCTGATTTTAAAGCCTGCGCCATGGCTTTTTCATCAACAAGCTCCCTATCAACGGTATTTACTACTATTACCCCCTTTTTCATTTTTGCTAGTTCAGTTTTTCCAATCATTTCGTCATTGGCTTCTTCATGAGTCGTATGAAGTGAGATTGCATCAGATGCTTTAAAAAGTTGACCTAGTGAAACCATCTTAACGCCTTTCATCTTTTTAGGTGTACGATTGTAAGCAATTACATTCATTCCTATGCCTTTGGCAAGTTCTGCAGTGGCACTGCCAATACTGCCTAAACCAATGATCCCAAGTGTTTTACCCCTTAATTCATATCCCTGCACCATTTTATATTTACCCTTTTGTGTTCTTCTGTCTGAAACAAAAATTCTCTTTGAGGCACCTAGTAAAAATGCAATCGCCTGTTCTGCCACCGACTCTTTTGAGTATCCTGGAATATTACTAACCGGAATTTTATGCTCTTTACACCATTCCAAATCTACCCAACCAAATGATGTTGTTGATAAACAAACCCCTTTAAGATTGGGTAAAGAATTCATGATTTTTGTCAGTTTTTTCTTTGCTTTCTCAAAACCACCAAGTGGGTCTGGACCTACTCCCACTATCTCCGCCCCTTTTGCCATCGTTAAAAGCTTTTCCACTGGTAGTGCTTCCCTAGTCTTGGCGTATACAACTTGACCAAACGAAGCCAGTTGTTTTTGCTGTTGAGGAGTGAAACTATCTTTAGGATTAAAAATTACGATCTTCATTAGTTGTAATATATCACATCCCTTTGAATACCTCTTTTCATAAGTTTATAGGTTTCCATGTTAAGGCAAAGCATTTTGTGAAATTCTATCAGGTTGCTTGATTCTCGTTTTAACTTTGTAGCCCACCCTGCGCTGTTCTTCACTCCCTTTTTCCTCAAACTTAATCGCATATCGTTCTCTTGAGCTTTCAATCACTTCTTTAACTCTATTTTCATCTTTATTAATCTCAGTCAGCACAGTTTCACCGGAAAAAGGCTCTTCAGGATTAAGTGCTCCCAACCTCATATAGAAATGATATGAAGGCAAGCTGGCGATTTCTCCTTGGTTAATAAATGGCCTAAATTGAGGCAAAATAAGCCTTTCGTCTTCAGGGTTGGCAGTTCTAAAGCAAATAACAGTTCCTGTATTGGCAAGAGTTATATTAACTAATGATTTATCTTTGATCTGGGAGGTTGTTTGATGGGCAAGGATGGCACTGAGCCTGTATTTTCTAGCTTCAGACAGGATTTGAGCAAATGCCTCTGTAGCAAAGTTTTGAAACTCATCAACATATAAGTAGTAATCTTTTCTGTCTTTCATTGCTATTCTGGCTCGTTTAAGTGCTGCTAGCTGAAGTTTTGCCATAATCACCACTCCAAGCACTTCTGAATTGTCTTCTCCGATCTTGCCTTTAGACAAATTACACAAAAAGATCTTTCCGTCATCAATAATTTCACTGAAGTTAATAGTTGATTTTTCCTGCCCTAAAATACGTTTTGCTGTCGGAGAGAATAAAAACCTACCAATTTTGTTAGTAATCGGAGAGATCATTTTCACTTTTTGATAATCCCCGGCTTTAGCAAATTCATATCTCCAAAAGTCCTTAAGGTTTTCGTCGGCCAGGTTCCTAGTAACCGATTTTCTAAAAGAGGTGTTTATTAGAAGCTTATAAACAGTAAACAAGGTCGCGTTAGGCACGGTGAAGGCTGTATGGATAGTATTTCTTAAGATGTATTCCATTCTAGGGCCTGAATATCTTTCGCTGTAGATTTTGTGAAACAAAGAGATGATACTTTCAGCCACGTATTCTTTTTCCCTTAAGGCATCTTCATCACTCAAGCCTTCTGACAATTCAAGCAAATTAATTCCCATAGGATAACTGATATCATCAGGGTTGAAGTAAATAACATCTTTAACGCGGTTTTTAGGAACACATCGCAAAGTATCTTCGATTAAATCTCCGTGAGGGTCAACAACACACAGTCCTTTACCATTTCTTATATCCTGATCAATCATCGATAAAAGCATGGTTGTTTTCCCTGTGCCCGTAGCACCAAGTATATAAATATGGCGGCGGCGCTCATCTTGGGCTAAGCCAATGTTAGTCGTAGTGCCCCCGTACTTATTTTTTGCAAATACTACATCAAGGTTTTGGGATTGTTTGAGTGAGATAGGTGTAGGCAGGTTTTTGCTATGTGACTTTACTAAATCCTCGGTTTTGGTAGTTCTGGTAAAGGGAAAGTGATATAAATCTCCAACTTCCGAAGAAGACAAGATAAGGTTGCCAAAAGGCTTAAGTAAACGATGTTTGAAAAGTAATTGCTTGATGGAGTAGATAATTTGAAACCTTAACTTTAAGGTGGGAATTATGGCTTGATAGCTGGAGTTAGCAAAAGATGAAAGAGCAGATACAAAACCTCTTCTTTTACTGCGAATTCTACTTTTCTTATTAGCTATAACCAATAGTCTTATCGAAGAAGAAAACAAAGGCTTATCAAGCTTATTCTTAATTAGTTTTTCCAGCTCTTGCTGGTAGGGATTCTCGGTCTTTTTAGAGGTTGTAATAAATGAAAGTCCTAACAGAGGGCCTTCTTTCCCTTCGGTTACTGCAAATATGATTAATCCGATTGGAAGAAGCAGAAGCTGTACAAAAAGAATGGCGCTATATTTCAGAAAAACCAAGATTGGATATTTATTGCTTTTACTGTTGATGTTTTTGATTAAATCTCGTCTTGAATAGATGAGCCTTGAGATTCGTTTAATGTCTGGCTTAAGCCTTTTGTTTAAAGGTGAAACTACAAGTTGAAATGAAACCAGCTCATCATTGGTGAGCTTGGTCATTCCACCGGTGATATATGCAATTGGGTCATGCTTTTCAAGTGACTCATGCTTTTTAAGAGGAAAGGCAAAGTGGTTAGCGAGTTTAAACTCGGTGATTTGATGTAGATGCTTTGAATTGGTAGAAAAATAATCTGGAACTTCTTTAATTTTCAAGCCCGGCAAGTATGAGAGCAGACTTTTTTTAATAAGTTCGGCATCTTCTTGATTTGCCCTAATCAAATATCTAATTCCTTTGTCTTTTATGGAAACAATCTCAAACGAGTAGCTTTTGGTTAAATTGAATAATTTGTTTAGATAGGATCCTTGTTTAGCCAAACCATGAAACATATTAAAAAGCTGTTCTGTCGTATAAGGATTTTGCTCGGTAACGCGAAGTGGATTAGCTTCAAGAAAAACATGAGGTTTAAGTGATAATTTACGGATTAATAGAAGTCGTATAAACAAGTAAGCGGAGATTATAAGACCTAAAAGCAGAGACAAATAGCCTAAGAAATTAAGCAAGAAAGAAACGTCTAAAGTAAGCAGGAATTCGGCAGGCAATCTGAAGATATCTAAAAGCCTATTAAAGCTGCTCATAACCCACCTTTTGAGCAGGATGATTACCTGGAGTATATACCAGCAGTACCTCTAAAGCAAAGAGTTGACAACTATCCCTATTAGGTTAGATACTATCACTATACGGATAGGTAAATTTAGATACGAGCATATGACTAGAATAAGGCACGAAATAACACAATCCGTTAGACCAGCTTCTAATATAAATACCTCAGATAATGACGGTCTAAACGCTAAAAGAATTCTCGGGCAGTTAGCCTCCCACTTCACGGACGCAGAAATAAAGGACATTGTCACTGAAACACGCTTCTTAACCGAAACTTGGTTAGACGATTTCGAAAGGGAAGCGTTTGATGGCAAAACCTTAAAAGAACTTCTTTACGAAAGAAACAAACCATGACCAAAGAGGACAGCAACCTGACTAAAACTGAGAAAAAAGCAATTATTTATTTGAGAGTGTCTGCGGGATACCCTTTTATTAAGGATAAGATAAAGCGATATAATACTAGTAGTGAAAAAATATCTTAATTATTGGCTGCCGCCTTTAATTTGGGCGGCGATTATTTTTGCTTTTTCTTCCTATCCGACAACAAAAGCATCTGAGATTCAATGGCAAGATTTTGTGGTCAAGAAAACATTTCATATAATCGAGTACGGAATATTGGCAAGCTTTACATACAGAGCATTAAGAGGAAGCGGATTTGATAAAAAGAAAGCCGGTATTTATTCGATGATTTTTGGTTTAGTATACGGCGCGACGGATGAGTTTCATCAATCATTCACTCCCGGTCGTGATGCAAAGCTCAGAGATGTAATTTTTGATACAATTGGAGGCGTTCTAGCAATCTATACGATATGGAAATTACTACCAAAAGCGCCAAAGAAACTTCAGAGTTTGGCGAAAAAGTTGCAAGTGATTTAAAGGTAAAAGGTGCCGTAGTATTTGCCTTGACGGGCGATTTGGGAAGCGGGAAGACTACTTTTGTCAAAGGATTGGCCAAAGGTTTAGGAATTACCCAAATAATTCTTTCTCCGACTTTTATTCTAATGCGTCAGTACAGAATTTCACCATCCACCAGTTTCTTTCATGTAGATTTATATCGGCTGGAATCTAATATTGAAAAAGAAATGAAAAACATGGGCGTCGATGATCTTTGGTCAAATAAAGAAAATATTATTGCTATTGAATGGGCGGAGAAGGCAAAAGATTTTATTCCCAAAAATGCAGCTTGGATAACTTTTGAAAATATAGGGAAAGGCAAAAGAAAAATAATTATTAAATAGTATGAGAAAAATACTAGTTACAGGTGGTGCAGGATATATTGGGAGCTTCATTGTCCGTGAGCTGAAGGAGGCAGGGTTTGAGCCTATTATTATTGATAATTTTTCTTCAGGGCATAAAGGGGCGGTAAAAGGATTTAAGCTTTACAAAATTGACTTAGTATCGGAAAAGGAGAAGCTCAACCGATTGTTTAGGAGAGAAAAGTTTTCCGGAGTTATCCATATGGCTTCATATATCCAAATGGGAGAATCATTCCAAAATCCTCTCAAATATTTTCGAAATAATTTGATGTGCACCATTAATTTATTAGAAGCAATGCAGGAAAACAGCGTAAAAAGAATAGTCTTTTCTTCATCAGCCGGTGTGTATGGGTCGCCCAGGCGACTGCCCATAAAAGAAGACGCTCAAAAAAACCCGGAAAATCCTTATGGTGAAACCAAACTGATGATAGAAAGAATCTTTAAGTGGTGCGATAAGGCTTGGGGATTAAAAGATACGAATATTAGATATTTCAATGCCGCAGGTGCTGCCCTTGACGGCTCAATTGGTGAAGACCATCCAAAAGAAAGCCATTTAATACCCCTGGCAATGAAAGCGGCCTTAAAAAACAAGGAATTTACCATTTTTGGAGGTGATTATAAAACTGAAGATGGTACATGTGTGAGAGATTATATCCATGTTATCGACTTAGCTAAAACTCACACTCTAGCCTTAGAGAAACTACTAGAGGGAGCAAAGAGTAATTACTACAATGCAGGAGTAGGAAAGGGGTATTCAAATTTACAAATTATTAAAATGATTAAAAAAGTTACTGGTCTTAATTGGAAAGTAAAAATCGGCGTCAGAAGACCTGGGGATGCTGATGAGCTATGTGCGTCAGTTAAAAAAATAAAAAAAGAACTTGGCTGGAAACCGGAGTATGGATTGAAAGAGATTATTGAAACGGCTTACCTTTGGCACAAAAAACATCCAAAAGGATATTAACTGTGGGTGTTAATTTCAAGACTAATTGTATAATTGATAAGAGTTAGGATGAGATATCCATGAAGCTATATATAGATACTTCGAGCGCTGAAATAATTACTGTCGGACTTGACGACAAGCGTTTCGAAACAAAAGCCCGGCAGGATAAGTCCCAAAAACTTCTTCCTTTTATTGATGAGCTTCTCAAAAAAAAAGGAAAGAACGTTCACGACATTTCTGAGATTGAAATAAATACCGGCCCCGGTTCGTTTACCGGTTTAAGAGTCGGAGTATCGGTTGCTAATACCTTAGGTTGGGTGCTTGGTGTACCGGTAAATGGAAAAAATCTAAAAAAAGGCGAGGCGGTTGATATCAAATACGAGTGACGTGCAGCTCAACGGTTCTTCAGTAATATAGGTATGTGAAAGTTATTGGTTTTACTTCTGACAATTCTTGACAAACCCATAGATAAATTCTATATTGTTATCAGTTCTGCCCATGAGAGCATATATGGATTTTCTATATGCACATGACTCGGTAGAAAATAGAAAAGATAGTAAGTATTCCGGCCAATCGGCCGGTTTTTTTGTGGTTTGAAATTTCAATAATGAAGAAAATACTAAAGAGCCTATTAACGATTGCGGTAGTTGCATCTCTTGCAGTTGGTGCATCTCAGGCCTTTTTCTCAGACACCGAAACGTCGTCCGGTAATACTTTTACCGCCGGAGCGATTGATCTAAAAATTGATAACTCAAGCTGGTATAACGGTGTTTATCAGAATGACACCAGTTGGGAATTATCAGACCTTACAGATCAGTTATTTTTTGACTTTGCCGATCTGAAACCGGGAGATTGGGGTGAAGATACACTCAGCCTCCATGTCAATAACAACGATGTCTGGGCGTGTCTGAATATTTCTCTGACTGCCAACGATGACAATGGCTGTAGCGAACCAGAACTTGGTGATGATCCAAGCTGCGATAATGTGCCGGACGATGAATTTGATGGCGAGCTGGCTCAGAATTTAAACTTCATCTTTTGGGTTGACGACGGCGATAATGTCTTGGAAGAAGATGAATACGATAATGGCAACGGCATTATGGCTGCAGGGTCGGCATCTGAAATATTTGACGGTGTTACCTGGTCTTTGGCAGACTCCCAGGAAAATAATGTTGGCGGCAACCCGGGCGATCCGCTAGTTGGTCTTGTTACTTACTATATTGGCAAAGCTTGGTGCTTTGGTGCGCTCACGCCCGCTCCGGTTCCGCCGGGTGGCAATAACACCCCTTCAGTTAATCCGGGAGTGGTTTGCGATGGGACCCTGGTTAATAATGCTGCTCAAACAGACCTTCTCAGGGGTGATATTGCCTTCAGCGCCGTCCAGCATCGTAACAACCCTGATTTTGTTTGTGAAGGATGTTCCCAAGCAGTCTATGCTCACAGCGTGGAGGCAGTTGATCAAGGTTTAAAGAAAAATGGCAACCCGGTAAATGCAAATAGGAGCGACCCAAACGATGTCCTTGGTGCACCGGACGGGAGCGGTAATCCTGTCTTTGGATTCTTCAGCCTAGGGTTTGGGGTAGGATTTGGCGGAACTATAACGATAGCCTTTGAATTCCCGGTAGAAGACGGTGCGGGGGTCGATCTTTCTTTCCATGAGATAACTAACGATAGGGATTTCTACCCTCTCGAAAAGGCTAAAGTTGAGGTGAGTAGCGATGGTAGCACTTGGTATGAAATAGGCGAGGCTACCAGCGAACCCGGCGGCGATGGAGTTACCTACCTTGATATTTCAGACAATCCTTCTGCTCCATCTACTATCCGGTATGTCCGGCTGACAGACACAACTGATCCAAACATTCACCCAGGAGTAGCAGACGGTTACGACTTAGACGCAATCGACGCAATTTATGGAGCCTGCGAGCGGTAAATAAATTTGACAGGTATCTTATTTTGAAAATTGGAAATTGATTTTTGCGGCTTAGACCCTCCGCCGCGTAAAACTTTGGAGGGCAAGGAGGGGGTGAGAAATAAATGAAGAAAATTTTATTAAGTGTTCTATCAATCGGAATTGTGGCCGTAGTTGCAGTCTATGCATCTCAAGCCTTCTTTTCCGACACCGAAACAAGCACAGGAAACGTTTTCCAAGCAGGAGCTATTGATCTAACAATTGACAATCAAAGCTACTACAACGGTGAGGCTTCACCTAACACTAGTTGGTTACTTAAAGATCTTACGGTTGAACGATTTTTTAACTTTACAGATCTTAAACCAGGTGACTGGGGCGAAGATACTATAAGTTTGCATGTAAACAGCAATGATGCTTATCTTTGTGCAAACATCCAAATCACTGATAACAGTGATAATGGTATAACCGAACCTGAAGATGAAGTTGATGGAGACATTGACGGATCCGACGGGACAGGAAATGGTGATCTTGCTGAAGAACTGTACTTCAAGTTCTGGCTGGATGACGGTGATAACGTTTGGGAAACGAACGAACCCTTGCTAACAGCAGGGCATGCATCTGATGTTTTGGGAGGAGTGACATATGCTCTTGCTGAATTTAATGGAGGTGTCTTTGTTGGACCAGTTCCTGCTAATACAACCCATTACATTGGTAAAGCGTGGTGTTATGGAGATATGAATTACCTTCAGGCATCTGAAGACCAATACACCAGTCCTTTGGATTATGGTGGCTTTACATGTAACGGCGAATCTGTTGGAAACATTTCTCAAACAGACCGCTTGATGGCTGACATTAGTTTCTATGCCGTTCAGGCAAGAAACAATGAGCAGTTCACCTGTGGCTCAGTTCAGTGGGATAACCCAACTGTAAGCTATCAAGATCTGGAAAATAAGGATGCTAGCTGGGTAATAATGGATGATGAGATTTACGGAACTATTGCTTATAGCAGTGGTGCTGAGAATTTTTACGGCGTTGTTCAAGGGCAAGGTCTTGTACCAAATAAAAAATATCAGATAACCCTAAATGGTCCGGGTGAATGCACGGACACTGACCATCAACTAGTAGCAGCTGGAAACAACTTGTTTGAAAGCGGTTATTGGAATAATTGGGCTCCGAATTTGTCCAACACATGTACGGTAGATCCCGGTCAAGGTGTATACAACATGAACCTTATCTCTGACTGGTACACATTCGAGTCAGATAATGAAGGTAACTTTGTATATCCATTCAATCTTGCTTTACCTTCTGGTACATATACCAACGTTAAGGTTTTAGTAAAGAAGATGTTGGATAGTCATATTTCACCTTGGGTTGATTCAAGTGCAGAGCACACAACCAATCTGTTCGAGACTGCAGCTATTAACTTTACTGTTAACTGATAGTGCATGAGTTTGAGCTCTATTCTGAGATAAGTCGAATAGGGTAGAGAGCAGCCTTGCGGTCGGGAACTGTCCAATTTTCCCGACCGAAGGGGTGTTATATGAGAAGTAACAAAACAAAATCGTTCTTATTTGGCGTAATTAGTGCATTTGTCCTTTTTGCCTCCTTTTTTTATTCCTATCTTAACTTTGGCAAAGTCGAAAGCATGTTGGCAAATAAGCCTTGGAAGAGCGTAAATATACCAAAGCTATTTGCCGTTTATTCGGGCTCTATGGAGCCTGCTATAAAAACGGGAAGCTTGGTTGTGAGCCTTCCGCAAGCATCTTACAAGCCTGGTGACATTATTACTTTTAATACAACAGGCTCCAAAGAAATGGTAACCCACAGGCTTGTTTTTAAAATCTATGATAATGGCGTACAAAACGAGCCAACTTACATAACAGGAGGGGATGCAAACGAAGAGCTGGATATTTTTAACCCTAAAGGAGAAGATATAATTGGAAAAGAAATATTAACCGTTCCTTACGGAGGCTATGTAGCCGACTTTGCCAAAAAGCCTTACGGGTTTATTTTGCTTGTAATAGTTCCGGCTACAATTATTATTTACGAGGAGCTTAAGTTTTTATTCAAACAGGTTATGCAGCCACTAAAAAGGCTGTTTAAGACCACAAGAGCCTCTTCTAACACACAATCTTTAAGCAGAGCTGGCATACTTTTACCTCTTTTCGGCTCACTTCTTGTAGTAGCCTCGCTAACTGTTGGTTACTTTTTTGATATGGAGAAAAGTTTAGGGAATATTCTGGGAGCTGGTACTTGGGAATCACAGAATATTGAAGTACCCTCCCCGACCACTCCCGCACTAACTACAATATTTTTAAATCAATTGGGCGGTGATATTGGTGATCAGTACGGTTATTGGCTCGATTATACGAATGCCTCATCGAACAATGTGTCTTTCACCTACCAAAGCCCGGCAACTTCAAAACTAAGCGGGACACTCTTGGGCACGGGACTTAAACCTTACGCTACTTACCAAGTAAAGTTTGGCGGGATTCCAACATGTCTCGATCCTGTAAACGGAAATGACCTTGCTAGCGAGTATGTCGGATATAAGGGCAGATGGACGTGTGTCAGCGCAGATTGCTCTTCCCAGACGGCACTGCAAAGAAACAGAAGCGATGCTCAATATGAAGCTAATAAAGCCAAACAGGATAGCGATACTACAAAAGAATGTATTGCGGGGTATCTTGTTTGGGACCATTTAACTGCTGACTCGGGCGGGACACTGAGCAAAGAAGTTTCTACTTCTAACAGCTTTCATGTTCTTGGTTGTGAAGGGGCAGCTTGCGGAGGCATTGCGGGAACTTACTTAACAACTTCTGATTCATCACACCCGTCGGTTAATTTTTGCCCAGCAGACAAGGTCGATGGACAAATAGAACGTGGAAGTTGTGGTGGGCTTACCTTAGACCCGGGAAATTATCATTTGCAAATGAGTTTAACCGAAGAAAGCTTTCATCAAGGAAGCTGGTCAACAGTTTTATTCGGCAATATCGATTTCGAAATACAATGAAAAAAGTAATAACACTGTCCGTACTTGCTCTACTTTTATTTTTTGCTCCTACTGCTTCTGCTCAAGAAATTTTCTCTGTAACTCATAACGACATTCCAATAGAAGGACCCATATTTGACTTTGATGATTTTAAGCCTGGAGATTGTGCGACGGAAAGTGTAGTGGTTGAGAATTTGTCGGAAAATTCTATTACAGTTGCTGTAAAAGCAAACGAAGTTATCAAAGTTGGCACAATTAGCGATGCTTTGTCCATAAAAATCACAAATAGTTCAAATTTAGTAATTTATGAAGATACTTTAGAAAAGTTTTTCAGCAATAGCGAGACGGAAGATGGTATTTTCCTGGGTATTTTAGGGGTGGGAGAAAGCGAAACATTTACCTTTCAGGTTTGTTTTCCTAAAGAGAGCGGGAATGAATATCAGGAAGATTCTGTAGAATTTGACTTAATTTTCGGCCAAATCCTGCATGATCATATTGTTATTAACGAAGTTTATTACGACGTTGATGAGAGCCACGGAAAAGACTGCACAATTGATAATGAAATTGAGGCTTCAATAATCGGAAACGGTTCAGGCTCGAAAAATATTATTGATATTAATATCGGAAACTCGTGTATCTTGGTACAAAACAACGTATCAAGGGTTGTGAATAATGTTTCTACCAGCTCCAACACAGGAAATAATTCTATCTTTGGAAACCTCGGTGGAATTTTTTCAATAACAACGGGGAACTCTAATGTCAGCATTAATATTTTTAATACCTTGGGTTTTAATTTCGGTAGCTGTTCATGCGTAAAGTGCGGGAGAAACGATGAATGGGTAGAACTATATAACCCTACTAATGAAACTGTTAATTTAAGAAATTGGAAGCTTGAGGATAATTCGGGGCAGATGTCCAGATTGAAAAGGGTTTTGATAGGCCCGGGAGAGTTTGTTTTGATAAGTAAAAGCAAAAGCACCTGGCGTTTTTGGGATGAACCAACCGGATCAAAGAAAATGGCTTTAGGACAAGAGATCGGAGACGGGCTGCAAAATGCAGGGGATCACTTGATTTTATGTTTTAAGTACGCAGTTGTTGTAGATACTGTTGGCTGGGGTAACGATACAATCATTTGGACAACCGGACAACCTTCTGTCAATCAGGGAATCTCTATTGAAAGAAAATCCCCAGGATTTGATACAAATTCCGCAAGCGATTGGGAAGAAAGATTCCTTCCTACCCCTGGATTTTAGGTATTTTATATTTTACCCACCCCCGGGGTTGTTTGGGCCCGCCTGCCTAGTGCTTTTATATAATCCAGACAATAACTTAAATGGAGCAGAAGGAAATTATAAATTCAAAGCGCATCAGCGTCCCGGCCACCCTGGCAAGGGAGAGTTATGGAGTGAAACTTGTGAAATTTTTCACTGCGCAACGTGAGTTAATTTATCTAAAAGCAGGACCTCATGATAAATATATTTTTTAAGAAGAGTAATATTAAATTGTTATAGAATCTGCCAGGTTAAAAAGAGCATGTCCGTAATCTGCCCAGCCCTGAGTGTCTGCAACTTCAATAAACCCTTTCGCATCAAATTCAATACTCTTTATTAATTGAGTCCAATCAGGGCAATTATGGCAAGTTGCATGGTTTATGGCAGATATCCATCTATCAATATCTATTGTTTTGTTCGTTTCCCTTGCACACTCAAGTTGGGTTATAGCATATGATAAGGCATCCGAAGAGCCATCATCAAAGATGATATCCTTCAGATATTTATCTTTAATTCTTTCAAGATCTGCATCGGCTGCCTTTCTTGCTTTTTCTTGTCTTCGATTAATTCTTTCCGACATGGAGTAACATTATAGGTTTTTTGTAAATTAATAACAATTGTTTTGTATAGATATCAAGCCCTTTGACAGATATTTTTATCAAGACAAAGATAGTATTTTGCGTTTTGCTTTTTTTAATTTGAATTTCACGCACAAACCGAGTATAATGCTTCTTTACTTTATAGTATTTCACCATTGAATCTATTCAGCCTATAGGCTGAATTTTTTTATCGAATAATAATGAACAAACTAGACGTTGTTATACCAGTAAAAGATGAAGCAGAAAATGTTGAAGAGTTAATAACTCGGATACACAGTAGCCTCTCAAAAGCAAAAATTCGCTACAGGATGATTTTTGTTGATGACCATTCGTCAGATGATACGGTAAAACTGCTAGAAGCCCTTTCTAAAAATTATCCCATAGAGATACATAAAAAAAAGGGCAAGATCGGCAAAGCATATTCTATTTTGGAAGGATCAAAAAAGGCAAGCGCAA
>SDBT01005704.1_pt1 | contig 20828 bp, 27 predicted proteins | sample 2277101 | NCBI WGS metagenome assembly SDBT01 (sample SAMN10404973, study PRJNA504765) | marine sediment metagenome | isolation source: marine sediment core GS10_PC15, 103 cmbsf | place: Arctic Ocean: Southern Knipovich Ridge | collected 2010
ATGCTTATGGAGATACAAGAATTAAGGAAAGACCTTGATAGGTTAAGAGGAGTTTAATATGCCCCTACCCCAATATATAGATATACCTAACGAAGATCGCCGAATGAACGCTCAGGGGCCGATGGCTTTGGAGTCGCGGAAAGCGTATGATAAGCAACTGAAGTCTGCCGGTCAGGAGTATGAGATCGAACTGAAAGCGTTAAGGAATCAAGGTCTTCCCCCCGATCAGTTCCGGAAGAAAGTTGCTACGCTCCATGGGAAACATGAGTTAAAAGCGTACCAAATGAAACAGGACTGGGATCAGAAAATGACAATGATCCAGCAATACGAAAAACTCGGTGCGGCGGGGACAATTTCACAGGAAGAATCGACTCGGAGTCAATTTGCCTTATCAGGTTATAACATTGCGAAACAACAAAAACCTGATTATTGGGCCGAGCATCGTAATATTATTCAAGAGCGAGAACGAATCCAACAGATGAACGACGATTGGGATTTCCGTAAAGGGAGATGGCGTCTGGTCACAGCGATCCATACAAAAGGTAAAAAGAAGGATCTTCCGAAGAAGTGGGGTAGAGAGGCTTCACCCCAAGAAGTTGCACAAATTAAAGGGGTTCAGGATTCAATTAAACAACTCGATCAGTATGAGTTTGATCTTCTTAGTCAGATGGACCCGCGACAACGTAAAGTGAATCAACTTTCACGAGCGATGGCGATGGGTCCGCGTACACAAAATACTATGGGTGTTGGGGGTAAACGGGAGGGTCTCCCATTAGGGCAAACTAAGAAGGGGTCTAATTTCGTGTTCCCCGGGGGATATTTAACTCCTGCGGTTAAGGCAGAGCCCGAGCGTTTCGAGACTCAAGGTTATAAGATGACAAGGGAAAAAGCTATTCAACAGGCTACATCCCAACTCGGAGTGGGTGCCAGTAAAGAACGTGTTCTGACTTTGGCGAAACAAATATATGGGGCTGAATAAATATGCCAGATGAATGGGATAAAGCTTACGATACGTTACAGACTAATCAGAAGCCTGTGTCTAAACCTGAGCCTGAACAGGACGAATGGGAACAGGCTTTCAGTGTAGTTACTGCGGCGGAACCACCATCTGCACCTGAGGGGGATGAATGGGATGAGGCTTTTAATACGGTCACGGAACCAAAAGAGCCGGGTACATTTGTTCAACGTATGAAAGGGGCTTCAGCCAGAGGGTGGATGCAATTAGGTGAATCGGTTCTACGATTACCAGCATTGGTTGTCGGGCAAGCTAAGTTGGCCTCTCAATATATACAAGCCGAACGTGTACACGCGGCTAAAAGTCCTGCCGAGCAAAAGCTGTTGACACAGGAGTTGGGTTCCTTAGAGAAAGCATACGATAGAACGATTGCAGAGTTATCTCAATCTGCGGAGTGGCATGAACGGGGCCAAGAAAAGATTATCAAGAATCATCCTGAATGGGAATCCGAACCGCCTGAGAATATTAAAGATCTAATCCTTAGTCCCGACAAACTAAGTATCGCTATAGCTGAATCTTTGCCGGTTTTAGTTTCTGCCGGTATCCTAACTGCGGCGGGGCAACCTCAAATTGCGACGTCTCTGATGTTCGCTACGGAGAGTAATCAAGCGAGAGAAGAGGCAAAAGCAAGTGGGGAGTCTGATGATACCGCACGAGACGCGGCACTTGTATACGGCTTAGTGGCCGCTGGCATAGAACAGTTGCAGTTAGGTCAGGCGATGAAAATTGCTAAGGGGGCATACAAAGCGATACTTAATCGCAGTGTACAACAGATCACTAAGAAGGGTGTGAAGAGCGTAACCAAAGCTGTCATCAACACCTCCATTAAAGAAGCTGTAGAGGAAATGACTCAGGGTACATGGGGTGAGGTAACGGCAAAAACAATTTACGATAAGCCTATGTTGGCTGGGGGTGGAGTAAAGGGGTTTGTAGATCGCCGGGCACAAGAGGCGTATATCGGATTTATGATGGGTGCTCTTCCGGGTGGTGGTGGTGCCCTTGTTGGTAGGGTTGCTCGTGGTACAGGTCGTGGGCCGGATGCCGGGGTTACAATGGAACCAGATACTCCACGACGTCCGATTGGTAAAGATTCTTCCCCGGAGGAGTTAGCCCGGGATATAAAGATCTTGGAAAAAGGGCATATGCCCCAGATCATCCAGAGGATGACCGGAATCCAAGGGGGTCTGGATAATCTCCTTGAGATGGGTTCGAACCCTAAGTTTAAAAGCAAAGTAGAAGTTACCCGGGCCGGGGTTGAAGTCGCCCTTAGAAAGATAAGAAAGCAAATGGATCAGGTGGCCGGGTATACTTTAAAAAACCCCAATACTTTGAAAGAGGGTAATAAGGTACTGCCACTGTTAGATAAATTTAGTGCCCTAACGGACTCTTTTCTTGAGAACCCGTCAAGGGACAAGTTGAGAAAGATCTCCAAGCTCCAAGCCGATATTGCGAAGATCGGTAAGGGCCATATGAATTACTTCGAGGATGCAGTAAAGACCTTGAGGAAACATCCGGGGTACGAAAATGTATCTGTTAGCCCAGTGGATCTTGAGGGTACTGAGCATCCGATTGCTCCGATCACCTCAACTGTTCCGAGTGATACTATAGATGATATTGCAAAACGTGGAGACATAAGGGCTCTTGGGGAGGCTCAGAGTACTGACGATATAAAAGCTAAGGGGGGTGAGCCCACAAGATATCAAACGGAAGGGGGCACTACCCCATCTGAGACACCATACACCGTAGTCGAGACACAATCTGGTCTACAGGTTAGGGATGCACAAACGGGTCGTATTGTCGAGCACTTCGATACTTTTGACAAACACGCGGACAGAAAAGCTGTTAGGCTTTTAAAGAAGCTAAACTCTGGTCCGAGGGGAGCAATGAAGTATGATGGGTCTACTGCCGGACAGAAGGCTCGGATTACTATACTGGGTAAGCGTCTCGGGTTGATGGATAAAAAAGGGAAAGCCCTCCCCGCGTTTCGTCGATTCGTAAAAGGCATCACTGGGAAAACCAGTCGAGCAAAACTTACATACGGCGACGCGAAGGGATTAATTACTGCTATGGAAGAGCATCAGCCTACGTTCCGTGAGGGGGATAAGGTTACTCCCGCTGGTATAGATGTTGTGGGTGAAGTTATCCACGTCAATTCAAAGCGGGGAGTGGCGACAGTACAGTTTAAAAATAAGACAACCGGCGATGTTAGCTCTAAGATATTCAGCATGGACGAACTGGCTTTTCTCGGTGAGGTTCAGGTAGCGACTGAAGAAATGGTGGAAGTAATTCGAGAGTCACAGAAGATCGAAACTCCCAAGGATGAGGTACTGGGGCAAAAAGAAAATAAGTTGCTTAAGAAATACTGGCAGAGAACTAAACGCCAAATTACGGGATGGCATCTTGGGCAACTTCGTGTATCCCGTATGCTCGAATGGTTGGATGGATATACACAGGGGGTGAACTGGAATCGTATCTTCTTACCGATGAACCAAGCATCTATGCGAGCCGATGAAGCGATTAACGAACGTCTTGGTGGCCTTCAAGAATTTATGCAACAGACATTCGGGCCCAAGATGATGAAGCAACTATTGACCGGTAAAAAAACTCCTGTCGCCGATCCTATGTTTAAAGATAAGATCTCATTATCTCCGGCGGAGCGTATCGGTTATTATGTTCTCGCACAAAATGAGGATGGTCTACGCCGCCTTAAACGAGGTAACCTCGGTTCTTTCGGGAACTCGGAACAGGCATTGAAAGCGATATTGGAGTCAGTTACCGAAGAAGAGAAACAACTCGGTGACTGGGCGTTGGCACAGTTACAGGAACAATACCCCCGGGCTAACCAAGCCGCCATTATTGCATTGGGGCGAGAGTTAACTCCAGCGGATAATTATTTTCCTTTGTATGCCCCCGCGGATACTACAGATCTGGGGCAACAGATGGACTTCCTGACTGAATTGGAAGATAAAACCAGTGTTCCTAAAACATCTATGGAAATTGCAGAAGCACAAGAGCGTGTGTCTACATCTACTGGTCCTGTCGAGACAGACTTCTTCCGATCTTATCTTCATAACATTGCACGGGTAGAACGATTCGTTAACATGGCCCCCGCTGTAAATGAAGTTCAGAACCTCCTAAACAACAGAGAGTATCGCCACACACTTAATAAGGCCACCAATGGATACGGCGTTAAGATCTTACAGAACTGGATGAAGGATACAACGAAGGGTAAATCATCTGAGATCAACGATTGGACGGGTAAATTACTTACTGGCCTTCGTCGTAATGCTATGATCTACGCGATTGGATATAATATACCTTCTGTGATGCGGCAGACATTATCACTCGGTAACGCTATGGCGATTGACCCGTTGATGATGAAGCATGTGCCAGCGAACTGGATGAAAAATAAACAGGGCTGGAATAACTACCGATCAATGGAAAACGAAGTTATGGGTAAATCCATTATGATGAGGACTCGTAGCTTCGACCGGGTGGAATCGATTCTTAATAGTCTCGGTGCAGTAGAGAAACGTATGCTCGGGAAACAGGATTACTCCCGAAGAGCAATGGGGTTCATCCGATGGATGGATAGGCACACTACCGTTCTCGCATGGAGGTCTCTATATGACGTGGCTTTAGACCGGCATCTGTCAGAAGACGCGGCTGTGGCCTTTGCAGACGACGGCATAAGCAAAACTCAGCCGATGGGTAATGCCCGGGATCTCCCCGACTTTTTCCGGGGCGGGCCGCTACAAAAATTACTTACTACCTTCCAGAACCAAGTAAATCAAAACTATAACTTCTGGACCCATGATATAGCCGGGAGTTTAAAAGCCGGGAAGATAAGTAAGAAAACCGCGGCGTATCGTGTTATGTTCTCTTACGTAGTGCCCGCTTTGTTATTCGGTATGGTGGGACGCGGTGGACCTCCAGAGGATTGGAAAGACGCAGTGAAGGATCTTGCGTTGTATCCACTTGGATCGTTGTTTTTAGTTGGGCGGATAGTATACAACGCCGCACAAGGATTTGCTGGAGGAGGTACCTCGATTGCTGAGATAGGTGTTTCTGAGCTTGAGAAAACTATCGCGGCTGGATTTAAGGGGGACATCGGTAAAGTTGTGAAGCATGGTACAAAAGCCGTAGGTGCTCTTACCGGACGTATCCCGGCTCAGGCAATACGAACAGTTGAGGGAGTTTACGATCTTGCACAGAACGAAACAGATGATTATCGTAGACTGATATATTCTGAATGGGCATTGAGTCGAGGGGACAAGGGCGGCACTGCTCCAGTTGGACGGAAACGTAAATTAAGAAAACGTGGGGCTACACGAAAACGCAAACTGAGGAGACGGTAATGATGAACGACCATGATAGGTTAATCGCAATGCACACTGATATTAAATGGATCAAGAACACACTGACCGATCACCTCAAGAAACACTGGTGGTTTGTTTCTATAGTGGTAACCGTCTTGGTGGGTATTGTTTTGGCAGGAGAGCTTCTCGCATAAGTTCGGCAATTACGGGGTCCATTTGAACGGTGTCTTCCCAATGAAACACAAGATCTAATGGCTTATCCTTCGCGTACCCCTTTTGTTGCTTGGCTAGGTCCTTCTTACGACGCATCATATTCCGAACCTGTTCCTTAGAGATAAACCCATACCGCCCGTCCTGTGCCCATATAATAGGCTTCGCCGCATATCCGGGGGGGCCACAATCTACGAGTTCGATATTTAAGGTATCCGAAGATTCCTCTTTGTAAATGTATAGATCAGTCATTATTAATTTCCCATCAGAGCTTGTTGGATCTCGACATATATCTTTTTATAGTCCGGGTTAATTACACTTGCCCACATTTTAAGTACCCCCTCAATCCGCCGCAAAGTTCTTCGATCCCCAGCCGTCTCACAAACTGGTGTGGTGGTGGACTCGTGACATAAGGGGCAGACTTCGCCCTTGATCTCATTGTATAGCCGTTCAGGGTATTTGCTTGTTAAGAGGGTGGTTACTCTGTCAATCAGCTTTTTCAGACCGTCAGTGTCCTTGTAGCCGTCATAGTCAGCCATTACGATTAAGGCATCGTCAATACACATATTCATAGCGGTAGCATCCTTCTCAGCCCCCTGTAGCTTAGAGAGCTTGGCTTTGGTTTCGTTTAGCAGTTTAACTGAGCATATAAAACCTTTGTCAACCTCTATAAAATCTGCTTTCAATGTGGCAAGCTCTTCGGTCAGGCGGGCGATAGTTATGCCATCTTCTTCTCCAGTACTTGCCAGATCATCTTCTGTTTTTTCGAGCATCGTTTGTAACTCGGTGTTGGCAGTCCGGAGGTCTTTGTTAATACACCAAGGGCAACCCAAGGGGTTGTTTGCGAATATTGTTTTACAGTCTTTACAATAGATCAATACTTTTCTATTACCCATTACACACTCCCTCTGCGTACCTTATCTAAAAATTTCCTAACCCATAATTTCCTAACGAAAAATTTCCCATCCGTGAAGGTGCTATATTCCAAGTATACCCGTTTACCTTTGGCCCCCATCAAACCTAAGTTTATCCAGTTGTACACGATACGCCATGTACGTTTTATACCGATGAGTTCAAAAACATACTCCGCAACCTCGGGTGCGAGTAGCCAATCGTAGTCCTCGTTCTTTTTAATGAACTTAATCCCCTTAGCAGTGATCGCATCTTCGATACGTTGCATCCGCTTATCGAGTTTATCGAGACGTTCCGGAATTGATAAGGGTCGTTCGCTCATCCGGGTTCCTTTTTAAGTTCATGGATAATAGGTGTTAGTAATATGTTTGTGTTATCCATTGCGGCCTGTATCATTTCAGCATGTTTGTCGTGTGCCAGAGATGACAGCACAAACATGATGTGTAACTGATTTTTAAGTATTCTTCTTTCTGTTTCACTTATATCCATTTGTAATCCTCGCTTTCCGTTTTCGTTTCTCATACTCAATAGGTTTGTCCCCATCATATATGCCGGGGTCACGATCTGTTTTACCGACCCAATGTTCCCATGGAATACGTTGCACCATCCATGTTGATACCCTACGGCTCGATGCGTGAAGAGTTAGAACAACATTCCATATCGTCCCTCGCTTCGACGTCACTACTATAATCCACGCAGGATTATCACTCGGGGGAACTCTTTCAAACCCCCCAAGTAATTCGATCCCACCGGTATCGAGAGCATTACTAATCGCCGGAGAGGGTGAGTTCTCTTCTAAGATCGTAAATAAATCATTCCTGTTCCGGATATGGAGCATCATCGATCTTCGCGATTATAGACATCAGCGTGGCGATTAAGTAAGTCTCTCCATCCAACTGGTATTTGATAACTTTATGCCGAGCGAAAGCGACCATATCCCCGACCTTAAATGGCATCGGTACTCGAACACCGGCATCCGTGAACGGACCTTCGCCTACAGCGAGAACTTTACCGATATCTATTTTAACCTCTTGCTGGCCTTGTCGTTTCATCTGTTCTTTTGTAGCTTCAGGGATAAGTATCCCCCCGCTGGATACTGCCTCTATGTTCTCTTCCAGAATGATACGGTCCTCAAAAGGAAACGGTCTTCGGTGTTGGGTCTTAACTACTTCTGGATTCATAGAATCCCCCTTTCAACTATAAGTTTTACTTTACGAGTTCTAATAACGTACCGAAGAAACCCGAGGGGGTTTTACCCTCGGACTCTTGATTAAACTCTTTATACTCTATGCTCTGGTCTCCGACTCTACAATAACATGCAGTGCCCTCAGGAGTTTCTATATAGAAGCAAGCACAACCGGCTAGAAAGAATAACAGTAATGCGATCAATAAGTGTATTCGTTTCATTCCAAGTCCTCCTCCAATTCTCCTAATACCTCGTCCTTGTCCCCGCGGTAGCCACTACTGATTACTTCTTGTAAACTGTCCTTCGCCCTATAATATTCGACACTTGCTTGTTCTTCGTTCATCTTCTTATCCTTTCAATGGTATGATCTCTTTACCTGATTGAACTAAATGTAAAGCACTACCGAGGGGTGAGATAAATCTATATGGGCCCGCCAGTTCCCCGGATGTAATATTCGCGTTATTACTGAGTTCACTGCATACATTTTTGTCCGGCCCTAAACCGTAACCTTTATTTTGGGCGACTTGTTTTTCCAAGTACTCGATCATAAACTCATAGGCATCGTCGGATACCAGATGCTCCGTGTAAGACCATCTCTTAGGATGTTTCAGAACTTTAGAAGCATTACGTTTACAAGTACCGTTGCCGACGTTATTACTACCACGGATTTGGCCCATGGTGGAGGTGTAACAAGTACCTTGATATCCATAATCTAACCACCGTGTAGATCGGCAATAGACAAGATCCGCCGGGGAGAAATCAAAGTGGTTATCAAATCCCGGTGTCCATATTTCTTCATGGCTGAGACCCAACTTAACTACATCCCACAATACAGGATCGAGGAGTAGTCCTAAGTGTGTAAACTGAGTTGCGAGAGCTATAACGTTATCGATTGCGTGGCCATCGCCCCACTTCGAATGATATAAAAGTGTTCTGTATTTTTTCATTTTGTTACCTCTGTGCCTATAATTCCCTCGATCTCGCCCCAACTGCAAACAACAAGGTCGAGCATTTTAACCATAAGCTCGGGCTCGCCATCGGATAAAAGTAGGATCGTTTCTATGCCTTGTCCTGCCGCCCACCCCATCTCAAGAGAAGCACTTCTGCCAAAAGGCATCACGCCTATAAACATGTCCGCCCATTTCATAGCATCCATGTCAGACTTAAAGCCCTCTTCGGCTATTGGATGGGACAAGCAGTCTCGGTATTTCTCCGGGGACCAGTCTTTCCAGTCGGGGTCAATATCAGACCAGTGAAATCCGGCATTGTCTGTTTTGGGGTTACGAAAGTCATACACCTCATGTCCAGCCGCTTTCAACATTTCCACGAGGATAGGCTGTCTTTCATTACGCCAACTTGAAGCTATGTATATTTTTCGTTTCTTCATATCTATTTTCTTTCTGATCTAAATCTCGTATCCCCAAGACGTTTCAAACCTGCACGCAGACAGATCAAGTCTGATTCTAAATCCATAGCTTTCTTCCATAACTCCATTAACTGTTCATCTGTAAGGGAAATATCTTTAGCAGTGCTTTTGTCCGAACGTCCGTTCCTGCCTTCATTTATGTACTTGTGTAATACATCTGATAACTTCATCATCGACCCCTATAAATATAATTTCTTAGCACTCTCTGTAACACGTAATCCGGTGTACACGTAGATGCGTTCTACCTCGGTACGTATTCGAGCACGTCCTACACCCGGTGCCGCTATATGTAAAAGCTGTCCAAACTGCGGGCGACTCGTACGATCACGACCACAGGCTTTACACCAGTTATCCCACAATTCGTATAACTCTTGAACCCCAACTATATCTTCGTCCGCACCGGAAATAATACAGCACTCAGATGCAAACTGGGACATTGCGTTCGCGGTAATGCGGAAGGTCTCGAACTCATCATGGGACGATGCTGGAAGTGTGAACTCCCCCCGTTTACGTAATCGTTTCAGACCCTCTAAAGCCCATGGCACTAACTTATACGCTGACTTCGCTAACCTACGTTTTAATCCCCAGTCCTCTTTACCTACGTATGAGTTCGGGAAAGATAGTATACACAAACGAGACTCTAACGCTCTTGCTCCATCGGGGATCTCGGGCATAATGTTAACGGCCATAGTAAACTTGCAAGTCATTCGAACAGCACCACGCACATCTTTAAATTTTGCGTTAACCCCGACTGGATCACCACCGATTATCTGCAATAACTTTTCAGTCGCTTGGCCGATGTTACGTTTCCACCCAACTTTCGCATCCGGTAAAAACGCCGCGGCCTTCCCCACCAATGGGGCGTATCCGAAATCGGTTGCTAGTGCAGATAGTTCTGTCGATACAACCTGATCGTCACCGAGCATCGCCATTATGAGTCCAAGTATAGTTCCCTTCCCAGATCGTGGAGGACCACGGAGGATCATCATTTTTTCAAAACTCATATCAAGGGTCAGATGGTACCCAAACCATTCTTGAAGAAGCTCGATACAGTCTTCTCTCCCGTTAAAAATCGTATTAAAATATTGTAAAATGTCATCGGCGGTAAGCGAAGGATCGAAGTCATAAGGTACCGCATTTAAACAAAAATATCGTGGGTCGGGCCTTAAAATATTTTGCTCCCCGGTAAAATATTTACCGAGATCTAAGATCCCATTTTGAAACACTATACAGTTCCGAGGGTCTAAGTGTTGTTTACCGTCTAACCACTGCGGGGGATCTCCAGTAACAGTACACCATTGATTACATGCGTCGATAATATCTGTAACCTTACCCCGAGTAAGACGGAGTTGTGCATATATCGTTTCCCCTTTGGCCCCTATTTTTTTATAGACCTTATCTTCTAAGTAAGAATATATTTGACCCCGTAAAGTATCCGGATCGACCTTAATATACCGTCCATGCTGAAAGAACATCCACTGTCCTTTATGGTTACGGAGGGTAAAAATTTTACCGTGAGAATATTGATCCCTCAGAAACGCCGCGGCCACTGTAGTCGGGCTGTCGTCCTCTAAAATATCCGTGGGGATTGAATCATCCCCGTGTTCTCTGATATATTCGAGTAACAGGTCAGTCGTAAGCTCCCCTCGATTGGACCAGTCCCGTAAATCTTTGAATCCCTCGGCAGGTAAAACTTTTTTGGTGTCTTTACAGTTTGGTTGAAGAGCATGGAATGTTTGTTCCATTCCTGTAATTCCTACACCACTATCATTTTCACCGATCACCACTACGTCTAAGCTCCGTAGTACTTGAATAAGCGAAGACTTTACCGATGTAGCAGACGCTCGCCCTACCGCGACAAAACCGAGGTCATACGCCGCCGCAACATCTGTAAAACCCTCGACCACCAAGACGGGATAATCGGAGGATATAAGTGCCGCTCGACTACCTTTGCCAACGAGTTTGGAACCTCTACGAATGTGTAACCATCCACCGCCCGTTTCTTGCTCGGCGTTATCAGATACCCGCCCACAAATGACTGCGTCGGGATCATCGGGGTCGGCTCGTGAGACAAGACAGTAGTGATCCTGACCACAGATTGGGCAATTAATACCCTCTCCTCGCAGTAACGGTAACCAGTTATGTTTTCCGGGAACATATTTCTTTTCTCCTACTTCGTAGTCAGGGTTTAATATGAAGACAAGCCCACGTTTAGAGCCCAGTATCATAATTTTTTTACCCGAGGAAAACCGCTCCACCAATCCTATGATCTCTCCGGTTTCGTCACGCTCCGGAGAGATCCAAGACTGGTGCATCGGATTAAAACCAATGCCGATTGCTGAAAGAGCTTCTACAGAAACCCCCAAGTCCCCAGCAAGTTCTGTTAACATAGCGGGGTATACATTTTTTATATACTGTTCAAACTGTTCGGCAAAAGTTCTACTGGACACAGCTATCTCCATTAAAAGGGAATAGTCTCGCTTATGATAAGCGTTTGGACTTTGAACCACTCATCACCGGTGAGAGTATCATCATCCGGACCGCCGTGGATTTTTTCAATGGCCTTCGTCCACTCAACGGCCTTATCATCGGCGGATAATACCCTATTGGGGATCTGCTCACAGATATAGTTCCATGCGTCTTCGCGGGTTGTACTACCCGTCTTCTCTGGGACCTCTTCCGCGACTTCTGAAGTAGGGGCGGGGGCCGATGCAGGTGCCGTTGGTTTTTCTGTCTTAGGTGCTTTAGGCGTCTTTGGCTTTGTAGTCTTCGGTGCCTTTGCCACTGCCGGTGGCTTTGGCTTACCCACAGGTTTCTCTGTTTTGGATTTCACACCGACTTTTGTCAACCCAAACTTCGCGTCAAGGTTCTGTAAATCTTTTGTATCCAACGAAGAGATCTGTCTGGTCGGACTCGCCGTATCCTTATCGATCCACTCAACACCAATTTTATCGGCATATTGCCCTTCACCATAAGCAACTCGGAACAAGAAACGAGTCTGTGCGAGATCCATTTCGGCAAGGGCTTGGAATGAGAGTCCGTCCCATCCGAAAACCTTCTTCACCTGTTCACAATTACGAAGAGGTTTTTGGTCTTTGCCATAGAGTACGAGGAACGCCCGTAACTCTTGGGGATCGATCTCTATGTAATCCTCCACCTCCTCATCGTAAAAATGTGTTGCTTCACATTGGAGAACAAGTTGCGGAAACCCCCCGCTACTTTGATCTACTCCGTGACTTGAGGCGTACCCTAAGTACGTCCCGGTTTGAGTAATCAACATGCTTTTCCCTTTCAATTATTTGTATTCGATTAACTCTTTGGTTACTTAGTTTTAAGTGGCAGTTCCACGAACTTCTCGGCTGACTCTTTGGCCAACTCTCCGATTAACCCCGGCTTCGATTTCTCAAGTTCGATTAGCTCGTTGAACTTTTCTTGGTAGGCTCTTCCCGCTACCTCGATCTTAACGAAATCCCCATGGCATCGTTTTAATTTTAGCCCACTACCACAGTGACACGGATCGTTACGTCCTATTTTCTCACTCATCATCACCCCCACCAAAAAGAAACTGCCAAAGGGTATCGTCCGTTTTACTATCGAAGCTCACTGCCCGATTTCCTTCGAACTTTTCTGTACTACGAGTCTTCGCTACATAGTGGATCTCGTCTTGGACGAAAATAGCTCGGGCCGTACCACCCGTTGCTTTACCACTTTTGTCAACAGCCACGCCGAAGTGGTCTATTAGAAATACATGATCGGCCCACTCACAGAAAAATCGACGTACAGAGTTTTTCTCCGACTTCGGATGAGAAAGTTTTGGGCCCGCCTCAAGAAAGTCCTCACCACCGGGATTTGCTCGGCTAACATTCATACGTTGGCAAACGAGGATAACAGTTTTACCGGCCCTAATGAGTCGATCACAGTCCGCGGCGATTGGTATCATCACGTCATGTAGATGTTTAAAACCTTTACCAAATCCATATCCTTCAAGGCTCGTGACGGTACCCCCTTTTTCATGCTTAATTGTTTTGAACATAAAAGGTTCGGCCATATTCTCTACGAGCGTAAGGGTATCGATTACCACGGTGTCGTAGTCTTCGAAGAGAGCGGGCTGTTGTAAAGCGTTCCGAACATCAGAGTATGTATCGATATTCGGAAGCTTCATTAGATCTTCCCCAGTTCTAGGGTTCTTGATCTTTCGACCACCGTCATCGGTGCCAAGGAACACAGGGTTGGGGGCCAACGCCGCCAGAGTTGTCTTGCCCATACCGGACTCGGCGTAAATAACAATCCGTTCGCCTTCGCCCTCGTCTTTCCATGGCACCGCGGCGTAAGACTTCATGGGTGCTGGTGCCGCTTTCGGTGCTGATCCTGATTTTTTATTCCTACTCGCTGGTGGGAGTGGTTTGGTTGCCATGTTTAGTTCCTTTCTTTGACGGCTTGAGTAATCAGTTCCGTCTTGCATTTTTTGTACATAATAATCAGCTATTTCGCCCATATCTATTTTACTTTTTTTCTTCTAACTCTTACAATGGTAGAACTCCCACAAGGTCCTCAATACCGTCATACGGTGCCGTAACGAAGTAGTAACAGGACGAACATATTCAGGTTTTTTCTTCTTCATCTTTTTCACCTATTCTATTTTCACACTGACCATGACACAATTCCTTATTCTCGCATCCTTCTTGACGTGGACAGTCATGTTCTTTTTCTTTTTCCTCGAATATTCTTTTGAACCCCGGTATATCACCAACCGTTGGGTCAGTATTACTATAACACAACCCGATAAATTCACAGGCGTAAGTAGCTTCGCACTGGTCCTCGTCCGTAGACCACGTCTCCGTCCGGCACATAAATTTATAACTCTGGTATACATTATAAATTTTCTTTTTGAAGTTTTCAATATCCTGTGTGGTACGAGATACTTCGCGTCGCCCAAGATAAAATTCAGGGCGTTCGCCCATATCAGTCATCAATCGCATCCCATACATTTCAGGGGTCTCACGAATAGTGAAAGTTCCATCTTTCTTGCCGGGTTCGACATCGGCCTCCTCGCCATCGATACTCGTAGGGCCAAAATGTCCCGTAGGGCATAACGCCCCTCGCTCATCTATGGGCATATCAACTTCGAACCCCTTACCATAATAGAGCCCGGACTCTACAAACTCCGATGAGTCTTTCTGGCTCAACTTCTTCGGAGAGATACCCGGCTTCCGCAGTCCATCGAACACACATTCCTGAATGAGTGGATCGGTCGCTTTGATCCCGTATATTTCCAGAAGCCCGTCGAGTTGTAATTGTTGGGCGGCGTAAACGTACATACTAATCTGTGTGTTCAGACGAAGGTTACCCCAGAATGTTGAGTCCGAGTCCAGAGATTTGGAAGTTGTCTTATGTTCCATTATCATCACGACACCGTTTTGGTTTCGTACGAGTTTGTCGATCTTACCGACTAACTTACAGTTGGGTAGGGTTCGTCCGGTACGTGGATTCACAACGGGCAGTTTAAACTCTAACTCAGTGGCGAGAGTTTCATACTCATCATTACTATAGTACCAGTCGTACGCCGACATACCGTACATAAGTTTGGCCCGTTCGACTAACCATTCAATCATATCTTTGTTACTGGGTACTTGGGCGTAATACTTGTTTAGATATTGTACCACCAACGCCATCCTGTCTTCTGGGATAAATCCTGTACCTCCACAGAATGGACACTCCGGGTCATTCGCGGCCTTCTGAGCACAAGTAGTACAAACCCCGGGTGAACGACCAAGAATCTCTTGACACTTATGCCAGCGGTTACCGTATCGTAACGGATCTGTATCGTGATCGGTACGTAGACCGAGGAAATATTTTAAGTAACATAGGTAATCACATTTGTTTTTTGTCCTTATGAATGTGGCACTAACATGAACTGGCCTTTTAATATTTTCCATTTGTATCTCCCTGTAAAATTGACAACATAAAAAATTCAAGTTCCGGTACACCATGGGCTATAATATACACACCCCCATACCGATGCACCCAGCCACGATGTTTCTGTTGGTTCTTACTTAGCACCCCACCTTTACCCCTCTTACATTCGATCTCGATGTATAGTCCGTTGTATAAGCATAGGATATCTCCGGCACCTTTAATACCATACTGACGATAATTACCCCCACCTATATCCCCGGCACCTACGTTCATACGTAAGGCACCAATACGATGCAGTCTCAGCCATGAAATACATTCTTTCAGTACATTGGCTTCTGATAAATCTTCGCATGGCACCGTTGGTTTAGTTGGTATACCCCCATCTTTACGACCGGGATTATATTCTATCCCATCTCTCTTGGCATGGATCATATCTATTATGCCTTTGCCTAATTGTTCTTTAGTTTGTTGGGTTCGTCTTCTCATTTATGCCTCGGTCTTTTTCCAATACAAGTCCCCGTTCCCATAACGAAATACTTTTTCGGTCTTACCGTGTTCTTCTCGTATATCCTTAACCCAAGACCTATACTCTCCTGTTGCCAAACCCATAGAGCGAGTTTCACATTCAGCAACAACCACCTTATTTTTGGGGTCGATCACTACCCATCCTTGTTCTTGGTCCGAGCACATGCCCATTGGAGAATTTGAGTACCAAGCTAAAATACAGCCATCTTCAAATTCGCTTCTAAAGAAGTATGAAGTACAGGCTTCCGGATCATAGGCAGTATGGTCTTTAATGTCTATATCTAATATTCCTATCATTTCTCGTACCTTCCCTTCGCGATGATCGGATCAATTGCAAGTGGAAATCCTTCTGCCCATGCAGGTTTTGTTAGCATAATTTTTTCGAGGAGTATCCGACTCTCTTCTTGTTTTTCTTCCGGGACCATAGTAGTCAAGTCATCATGGACATGAATTATAACCGGTAAACCGGCCTTCTCACATTCCAGTATCCAAAATCCTAAGAGATCTCTGCACATCGATTGTACGATATTCTCTGTAATGCTCCCACCCCACAGTTTACCATATTTCCATCGGATTGAGTTGTCACCACGTCGAACACTACAGTACTGGTATCGTAGCTCACGTCCACTCGGCAATCGAAGATAAACTATTGTGCCCTTCGAGTAGAAAACTAATGGCCCGACTGTCCGAACTTGGCCAGAGTATTTTGCTACGACCTTAAACGCTTTCTCTACTTCGTCCCAAAATTTAGGGATCATAGGATACTTCTGTCGATAAAACCTTATGTCCCGCTTACAAGTGGCTAAAGTGATTTCCCCGCTCTCGATCTTTTCGGCGAAGGCGGGCATTTTTCTCATTTCTACAAGCATACGTTTGGCACCCATCCCATAGCCACAACCAAGAACATATGCTTTCCCATAGTCTCTGCCTAACTTCAGCACCTTTGCCACTGGTTTTGGGTCATATTTTTTCGGTTTCCGAATGGGTCTTCCTAGTAATATACTAGCAAACTCAGAGTACGGATCTCGATTCTGTCCAAATGCCTCGGTAAGATCATCTTGCCCGGCTATCCACGACAACCCCCGGGCTTCAATAGCGGTAGAGTCCCCTGTTAACAGCACCATACCCTCATCGGCCAGTAAGAGGTTGCGAACTTTAACGATGAGTGGGTCAGCTTTCGACCCAAAATTTTGTGCATTAACACCCTCACACCCGGACCATCTTATTGTATGGGCACCGGCATATTTCAAAGGCACTCTAAAATATCCCCCCGATGCCTTCGACTGGTTAACCATATTCTTAACCCGCTTTATGTGAAGGGGCCAAGACTTAACCGCTTGTCGAGCTTCGGCTAGTTTTCGTACACCGATGTTAGAGTGGTCAAGCAATGCTTTCATTCCCCCGTCATCTTTCGCAAACGCGGGGATCGGCCCCTTCTTACCCTGTTTCATTGGCACGATCTCCCCGGACGGGAGAGCTTCTGTCATTAAATCGAGGAAAGATATGTTACCACTGATCTCAGCCCGGGTATGCCCCAACTCATTAGCAACTTTATCGGCTTGCTCTTCCATTTCTTTTTTGAGTTCCTTGGCTAACTCAAAATCGAATCTAAAATTTTTCTGTAAAAATAATTGCGTGGTATGGTTCATTAACGGGAGCTCTAACTCTGGGTTAGTTATCATTGGAAGCATCTTTTGAAACAACGTCTCTGTTATCTCTACATCGTTACCACAGTATCCACCGAGGGCATCACGTTGCTCGACGCTCATATCCTTCCAGTGTAATCCTTTGAATTGGTTTGTATCTCCCTTCGCCGGGAGACCATAATCCTCAGCCATGTCGCGTAAATTATGGGGGCCCCGAGCCTCAAGAAAACTAGACAATTGCTTCGTGTCGAGGATGAATTTTGGTACAAGGTTGTAATGATGTTTAAGAATGAGTGCGTCAAAGAAAGCGTTCTGCATGACAACTACGATTTCCTCAAGCTGGTTCCCAAATTTCTTTTTCAGACGTTCGAGGTTGACTTGAATATACTCAGGGTCAAAGAAAATTGTTCGTCCAGTACCCCGAGCCCCAAGACCAGTCGCCTCGAATTTATCCGAAGTCACGTACTCGATGGTAGACCACTCCTGCTTAGAAAGGGTGTAGTCCTGATCCCAATAAGACTCGAAGTCAATTACCAAAAGATCCGTAGGCCACCCCACCTGTTTTAAAATATCTTTCCAACCCATACTCACCTACTGTTCCTTCTATTATTAGAGTTCTCTTTACAAGTCACGAATCGAACATTACCTTTTTCATAATGGCCGTCGTTGTCTATGCGGTCAATCTGCAACCCCTTGATCTGTTCAAAATCCGCAAAGCCCAAATCCTCCATAACATACTTCCGAAATCTATCGAGGGATTCAAACTTATTTTGGATGCCCCGACCCCCATAATATCTATAGTCCATACAATCGGGGTTGTCACAACGATATTTTAAGGCACTAAATATTTTTTGTAAATACCCCTCAATTGTACTAAGATACCGCTCTACTCGTCGGCTAATTTTCTTTCGGTTGGCCTTATAGTATTCTCCGTCTTGTTGACATCTGCATTTCCGGCAGTAACTTTGTAACCCATCATACCTCGACCGATTTTTACCAAAGGCATCTATTGGTAACTTCTTTCCACAGTTTGGACAAAACTTCATCTTACATCCTCTAAACTCTTTGCGTCGAGACTACTGATCGGACCATTCTCCATACGTTTCTTATTCTCGTAAGGAGCGGCTACCATACGGTAAAGCTCAAGTTTTGCACATTCCAAAACACCGATGAGTGAGTTAAGCATATCATAGCACAATTTATTCCCTAAGATTACCTCGTGGATAAATTTTGTAATGATGTAATTGATCTCGCCCACTGTAAGTTTATATAGTCCCAGTTCCTCTATAAGATTATTAAATTTTTCTCTACGTTTTGGGTCAATGTACGGCATTACCTCTTCTCCAATTCGAATCCACCTTCATAAGCACCAGTTACTTTAAAACTATCCAGCCCCAACTCGGCGATGAGCTCCAATCTTTTGAGGAAAGCCGTAGGGAACGGAGTCTTAGTTTTACCCAACGAGTAATCCCACCACTTCACGACAACGAATGTGGCGAGTGCTCGAAGACAATCGTACTTCTTAGCTTTCGGGGCACGGGGTTTTCCATGATAGCCGGATAAGCGTCCGAAGTCATACGTATTCTCTGTGACTCTCATGCACTCAGAGATACGCCAGAGTGAGTCAGATCGTAACCGATGCTTCACCAAATTCGGTAACTTAACAAGAACTGCATGTATTCTGTCTTCAAGTTTTTTTCTCACGGCGAGTACGTCGATATCCGGAGCTTTGTTTATACTGTCTGTCATTTTATTCTCCTATGAGATTTTAGTCTACCCATTTTCGTAAACCCAAGTTTATCGCCCGGTTAAGAAATTTTCTTTCCGCTACTTCTGGACTCCACCCTTCGATCTCAACATGGCCAGATGGGAAGGGGGGATTTAGCCCGATGGTACCGGTGAAAAACTCAAGGGGCATAAGGGCGTTAGCTTCTATCATTAACATAACAGTATCCCCCGGCTTCACTGAATCGAAGTCTACCCGATACTTTTCTGCTATAACTTTGTGTATTTGATTTTCTATATATTGATATCGTGTAAGTAATTGTTTAAGCGGCGAACCGACATCCCCGACATACGCTTCCGCGGCGTCATGGAGTAACCTCGCAAGGGGTGAGCCCGGCATGTTTGCTTTAGAGAGCAATACACAATGCTCCGCTACAGAATAGAACTTAGAAGTATGCCCAGTGTATCGACAGATAAGACTTAGAGCGTGTGCTATGTCCCGGATGTTGACATCCTCCGTCTTCACGTTCTCTAGGTCGATCCTCTTACCTGTATATGTACACATCATCCCCATTACTTTTTCCCTTCGTACTGCTTTTGCATCGGGAAGCCATCGACGAGATTATCATTCATAGCATTGCCTTCATCTTCTCGCCATGCCACAGCTTCGTCTGCGGAACTCCTAACATCCATATCTTCTTCGTCCCGATCCCAGCGGTCCCAAATATCGTCTTCGTCCATGTCCTTCTCAAGCACCCGTACCTGTGCATTGAGGAGTTCAATATTATCTGTACCAAACACCGAAGTGGACACGATCTTATCTCTTGCTTCTTTTAGCAATCTAATTTGCTCGTCAATCTGTTCCTGATTTTTCATTTTCATGTTCCTTTATAATTTTGTCATACTCTTCTCTTGTTATTTTACCAAGTGCCAGATCCCAGTGTACGTCTTGAAGCCATCGTGGTATTAAACACGGTCGTCTATTTGACCCCTTCCCCATTAGAAGTTACTCCGACCGATGGGTATTTTCTATTCGATGACCTAATAGTTGTGGAATAAAAATATGTTCCTGAACATATCCATCGGGCCATACATCCAAGGCCACCATTCCGAAATGTACTTTTCTCCAGCAACGTCGAGCACCGAATTTACTTCCATAAGATTGTAACGCGGGTAAACTAATCAACATCACGTCAGCGAGTCTAGCGAGCCCGAATCGATGAGTGTGTGCCCGTATAATTACATCGGCTTTCGGTTGTTCCCCAGCGAAGGCCCACTCGCTATTTCCTTTTAAGTCATTATTATATATCGAAGTGAAGGGATTAACGGTGTTGCCCTGATGATGTTTCAGATCAAAAATGACCCCTCGTATGTCCACCCATTCATGTGAACCGATCTTCGCCCCAAGATTCTCTGCTACATCGTTCTCAAAATCCTCTGCCTCCCCACCATGATAAGCTGTACCAAAAGTGAGAATAGTTCCTTTGCGTGGTTTAACCCGTTGCAGGGCCTCAGTAGCCATAGAAGCTTGCACTTTTCTATCCGTTGTTATTTGTTCGGTTCCACCAGATCTATGCCCGGACCCATCCATTAGATCCCCCACTACGAATAACCAATCGATTGGCTGTAGAAAAGCGAGGGTTTCCACATAGAAGTCATAACATTCACGCTGTGATCTCGCCCATTTATTCCGCCTGTGATGATCGACGGTGGTAGGGTTTTCAATAATGGGGAACTGATACGCCGGAGGTGTGAGTCCTACATTCGATCCACTATGTAGATCGGCAATAGACAAGATCCGCTCGATACCCATAGCGGCGATCCGTTTGACCTTCGATACCGACACCACTGCGTCTGTGGCAATTCGAGCATGAGAATGATGTAGCCGTAACCCGTTGCATATTATTTTTAGACTCTTAGGGTCTCTACTCATTGATTGCGACCCCAG
>SDBT01005706.1_pt1 | contig 20828 bp, 17 predicted proteins | sample 2277101 | NCBI WGS metagenome assembly SDBT01 (sample SAMN10404973, study PRJNA504765) | marine sediment metagenome | isolation source: marine sediment core GS10_PC15, 103 cmbsf | place: Arctic Ocean: Southern Knipovich Ridge | collected 2010
AAGCCGGTGGGCGGATCCTTGGAGGGGCACGACGGTGACGGTTCCGTCGGCGGCGATCCGGAAATCCACCTGGTCTCCGGCATCGACTCCGAGCCGGGTTCTGACCTCTTTGGGAAGGGTGATCTGGCCCTTACTGGTAATGGTTGCTCGCGGCATGACTCTGCTCCTTACTATGAGTAAGGATATCACAAAGAAACCGGGGCTGAAGCTGGCCCGCATATGACCACCTGTTGGTCAACGCGATCCTGAGGCATCTCGCGAAGGCCGGGGTCCCCTCGCGGCACACTGAGCGCGGCGGCTCTCTCCGCCGCTTCCTGAGTCTCATGTCGGCGGCAGCCGCCTGTGTGGGGTGTGCTCGTGGCGGCGGCAGCAGAGCCCGGGACCGGGGTTCGAGGGTGTTGCGCCGGGACAAGCCCTACTGACCGCCGGCTCCTTCCCGATTCAAGAGGCTGCCGGATTCGTGCGAGCCCGCACTGTGACCCAAAAGGTCCCAGAACGCCGTGTTAGCCTGGAGTCGAACGGAAAGAACTTTCTATCCCTAAATCGTCTGACCCGGTTCTTTTCTGGGGCCGATAGTTGCACACGTGTGTACCCGGCACCCATCGCACCCACCACTGACACATGACATGACAGATGTCATATTGTTCATGGGGGTGACCCATGAGATCTCCTGAAGAGGTCGTTCTGGAGTCCCCGGCTTTGCCGGCAGATTCCGCGTGCGGAACGACCCGCACCGGCAAAGGGCGTCCGCACGAGCTCCGACGATTCCTCCAACTCACACAGGAAGACTATGCACGGTTTCTCGACGTTCGAGTCAGAACGGTCGTCCGATGGGAGGTCGGAGCGACGGTACCAAACCCAGCGACCAAGGAGAAGTTGGAATACCTCCTTCGCCTGTCAAAATCGCTTGGAAAGCTGATCGAAAGGAGGCACATAGCCCAGTGGTTGACGGCTCCGAACCCCGAGTTTCTCAACCAGCCGCCTCTCGATCTCATCCAATCCCAGTATGGCCGTCGCGTGCTCGAGCAAGAGGTCGAAAGGTCTGAGTGGGGCATCCCTGGGTGAACGGTGCTCTGCGGAGATTACGCGGTCGTTCGGTCAAAGGGCGATTCTGGTGGTTTTCCTCGAGGTCCTCGCCGACCCCGGCGCGTCGGCCCGTCTGCTCAGGTGAGCGGGCAGGGCGGGCCCCCAACCGGGGAACTCAACACAGAGGCACCGATAAAACCGACGCGCATCTGCGCTGTTTCTCGGTTCGTAGCGTGATACGATTTTAGGATGACGCTTCGGAAGCACCTCCGAGCAACGTATCGACACCACGCGAATTCCCCGAGGCGGGATATCGTGTGCGGCGGTACGGCCCCATGAGCGCCGAACAGCGGCTGAAACGCCGGCTTTTCGAAGGCATGGCGGAGGACAACATCGAGGTGATCCGTAACCAGCCGCGCGGCACCATCCGTCGCCAGCGGCTGGTCAGGATGCAACGCTTCCGGCGAGCCGTGGTCGCGGGAGGGTCACTCCTCGCCATCGCAATCGTGGTGCTGGCGTTGAGTATCCGTTCGGACGCCAGCTCGGGTCGACGCGATTCCGAAGTCACCGGCAGCTCGTTTCGTTCGCTCAACGCGGCGCCACCGTCACGGGGTGACACCGGCGCAGGGATGAACGACCTGAGTGAAGTCTTCAACGGCCGTCAGGCTCACGCCATCGAGCCCGGGGTGATCCCCCTTGTGGTTCGCACCATCGCGATTGACGCCGGTCACGGCGGGGCGGACAGCGGTGCGCTCCTGCCCCAGTACGGAATGCTGGAAAAGGACCTGGCGTGGGATATTGCAAATCGGCTTCGTGAGCTCTCCGAACGCCACGAGTTCAACGCCGTCATGACTCGCCCCGGGGACGAGACGGTCGCGCTTAGAGAACGAACCGAGATCGCCAACCGGGCCAATGCAGATCTCTTTGTCTCGATTCACGTCAACTGGCTTCCCGACCGGAATGCCAGAGGCATCGAAACCTATTTTGCCGGGGCGACGGTCGACCCATTCCTCAAAGAGCTCGCGGCGGCGGAGAACATTGATTCGGGATTCTCGGTGGCCGACACCCGGCGTCTGCTTGACGGCATCTACTCGGGGGTCCGTCAGCAGGAGTCGCAACGTCTGGCGGGCTGGGTCGGACAGTCGCTCTTCGAGACTCTGCGATCGAGGAATCCGGATGTGGTGGATCGAGGGGTGATGCGGGCGCCGTTCGTGGTCCTCGTCGCCACCGATATGCCGGCCATCCTGGTCGAGGTTGCGTGTATTTCGAACGATCGCGAGGCGCGTTTCCTCGGTCTTCCCCAGTACCGGCAGAGCATCGCCGAGGCCCTGTTCACCGGTATCCAGGGGTACGCACGTGAGGTGAGTGCAACAGAAATGGGAGGATCTTGATGACTGAAAAGGCCGAATTACTGCTCGTCGGCATTGATCTTGGAACCTCTCAGAGTGCGATTTCAACCTCCGCGGGTGAGCAGAGGGTCGTCGGCAGCTACGTGGGTTGGCCGGTGGATGCCGTGGCGCGCAAGATCCTCAAGAAAAAGGTGCTCTTTGGTTCCGATGCGGTCGAAAACCGCACCATGCTGGAGGTTCACCGGCCGCTTGAACGCGGCCTCCTCAAGGAAGGATCGGACAAAGATCAGCAGGCGATCCGTGAGCTGCTGGCTCACCTTTTGGATCGTGCCGGGGTGAGCTCTCTACGAAAGATCGGCGGCAAGGCCCGGGCTGTGGTCGGTGTGCCCGCGGAAGCGCTTCGGGTCAACAAGCAGCACCTCCGAGAGGCCATGCGCGGTCTCGTGGACGGGTTGATCATCGTGTCCGAGCCGTTCGCCGTGGCGTACGGCCTGGATGCGTTGCTTCACGCCATCGTCGTCGACGTGGGTGCGGGAACCACCGACTACTGTGTCATGAAGGGCCGCTATCCGACCGAGGAAGACCAGCGGACGCTCGTCAACGCCGGCGACTGGGTCGATGAACAGCTCATGACCCTGCTCGGAGAACGGCACCCCGGGATCAGTGTGTCGATTCACACCGTGCGCGAGTGGAAAGAGGCGCATAGCTTTATGGGCGAACCTGCCGGGCCGGTGACGGTCTCGATCCCCATCGGCGGCAAGCCGTCCGAGATCGACATCACCGAGGAGATGCGCCAGGCCTGCGAAAGCCTCGGACCGCCGGTCGCCGAGGCCATGCTCGATCTCATAGCTGGGGTCGAGTCGGAGTACCAGGAACGGGTCCGCAACCAGGTCATCCTGGCGGGCGGATCGTCTCGCATGCCTGGCTTCGACCAGTACCTCAGTAGTGCTTTGGGCGAGTTCGGCGGTGGCAAGGTGCGGGTGGTAGACGACCCGGTTTACGTCGGCGCCGACGGCGGCCTCGCCCTGGCCAAGGACGCACCCAAGGCTGATTGGGAGAAGCTGCCGCAGTGAGGTGGCGCCATGCCGGGGGGACGATCGATTGGCCCCTCCGGCACGTCGCTACAGGACATCGTCCTCCGGCCAGAACTCCTCGACATCGACACCGAGCCCGTGCGCGAGGCGGGTGACGAAATTGAAGTAGCCGACCACGTTGCCGGCGTCGAGGATCGCGCGGGTGAGGGCGATGTTGGATTGGGTGGACGGCCAGGGCAGCGACATGTAGGGGGCGGGCCGCCAGCCAGAGCGGCGCAGAGAGGGCATGATCTGAGAAAAGAGCGTCTCCGGGCGTGCCAGACTTCCTCGCGGAAGCGCGATCGGAAACGGCGCCCATCTGCGCCCAGCTATTCCCTGCCAAATCGAGAAGCGTCGTGCCTTCGAACCAGGGCTCTCAAGCTCCCGGGCCTCCCACCCTTGCGGAAACCGAAGCGCCGCCTGGCAACGCTCGACCGCTGATCCCGATGATGTCAGGCCCCCGACACGGTGCGGCTGGAAACGATGGCGCTGTTCCTGACCTTGAAGATCGCCAAGATCGCCGGTCCCGGGACTCGACACAACGCTACAAATGTGTACCCGGCGCCTATTGGAAGACGGCGTCCACGGGCACAGCGGTGAGGTCTGCACCTCAATGCCTCTCGAGTCCTATTGAAGGGCGGCTCAGAGAGCCCGGCTGAGGATCGTCGGAATCGTCTGACCTTACACTGATTCGCAAGCGATCATTCCGGCGGTCCGGAGAGCAGGAACTGTTGCCACGAGATGGCCTCGATCCCGGCATCGCGCGCATGAGCCTCGTCGCCGCTGTCGCACAACATCAGAGGCCTGTGTTCCCGGTAGCGCTTACAGAACTCGAAGAGCCCGGCAAGATCGCGCGTACCATATGCTCCGGTCTTGATCTCGACCGCCCTCTTTCCCCAGCTGCCGGAGATCACCATGTCCACCTCCAGGGGCTCCGCGCGCCAGTACCACACGTCCTGACCCGCATTCCACGCGTGCGCGATGCAGGCGTTCTCCACCCAGCGGCCCCAACCTTCCGGATCGCGTTCGGCCGAGATCGGGCCCCCAGGCGCCATCGCTCCCAGAATCCCCTGGTTGAGGACGACCAGCTTGGGCGGCGCCGCCCTGCGCCTGATTGCCCTCGCTGAGTACTTCTCGAGAGCGACGACGAGGCATGCCTGCTCCAGAAGGTTGAGGTAGTGCGCGATGGTCTCCAACGCGCCGGCGTCGTCAAGCCGTCCTCGGAGTTTCTGAAGGGAAATGATCTCGGCCGGATGACCGGCGGCCAGAGCGAAGAGCTGACGCAGGAGAGCGGGCTTGCGGATGGCCTCCAGAGCCAGAATGTCGCGGCCTATTGCGGGTTCGATGATTGCTTCCTGGATGTAGTCGCGCCAGCGGTCCGGTTCCTTCAAATAGGGTACTGCACCCGGATACGTCCCGAACGAAACCGCAAGCCGGAGGGCCTCCTCCTCGCTGAGCGAGAGTTGCCGGGCTACCTCCCGTACGGGCCAGTGCAGCAGACGAAGACGCTCGAACCGGCCCGCCATCGACTCTCGCGCTCCCCGGCCCAGCTTCAGGCCGGAGGAGCCGGAGACGATGACGTGGAGCGGCGTCCGCCGATGAGTGATCCGGTCGTACTCCGCCTTGAGCCGGCGTCCCCAGTCCGGCAGGTATTGGATCTCGTCGATCATCAGAACAGCGATCGCACCAGAATCGGCGATGCTCTCAGCGGTTCGCCACTGCGCCTCCCACCAGCCTGGGATTGAGGCTGCAGGCGCATCCGCTGCTGCATACACCACGCGTTCGCGGTCGAGGGCCTCGATCTCTCTCAAGAGGTGGGTCTTGCCGACCTGCCGGGGCCCGGACAGAATTTGAATTCTGCCGGGAGCGGGCTCATCGAGCCGTCTCCTCAACTCCTCGAGAACTGCGCCGTAGGAATGTGGAAATCGAGATTCGACCATACTCGAATAATTATTCAGTTATAGTCGATTGTCAAGACGTAGGCCCTCCAACCAAAGAGTTCAACAAAGAGCCACAGACGTAAAAGTGCAAGGAGAGTGCCTGACTCGAAAAGGAGCGCTCCAGAGCGTGCCAGGCTTCCTCGCGGAAGCGCAATCGGAAACGGGGCCCGCATGGGACCAACTATCTCCTGCCAAATAGAGAAGCGTCATGCCTTCGAACCAGGGTTCTCAAGCTCCCGAACTCCCCACCCTTGCGGAAACCGAGGCGCCGCCTGGCAGCGCTCAGCCGCTGATTCCGATGATGCGAGGCCCCGGGAATCGTGAGGTCGTAAACGCTGGTGCGCTTAGTCAACCTGAATATCGCAAAGAACGCCGGTCCCGGCACTCGATACAACGCTACAAGAGTACCCGGCGCCTATTAGGTTGTGCTTCCCGCCACAATCGCGGTTTGCGGCTTGTTTGAGAGGGTGTCGTGGAATATCCTTGAAATGTGGTACTGTTGGTAGTATCACTCCAGGTCGGAGGTGCAGTGGGAAAGTCCCTCGGCGAAATGATCCAATACCTTCGGCAAAAGAAGCGGAGCAAAACGTTTCGGGATTTGGTGTCGATGATGAATTCGCTCGGATGCGCCATTCGAAAGACGAAGGACGGGTGCGTGGTGTCTCATCCGGCGATCACCGACTTTCGGGCCACGGTTGCCAGGCCCCACGGATCGAAACAGGGAAAGCACGTGAGGGTGCCGTACGTCAACAACTGCATCAGACTTCTGTGCAGGCTTGAGGAAAGGGAGGAATGACCATGGCAGGAAGGAGCCGAGCGAGCGCAAGCGACCTCGCGGCGAAGCTCTATCCCATCAGGGTCTTCAAGGACCGAGAGAGTGACGACTGGGTGGCTGAGGTCAGTGACCTTCCGGGTTGTATCGGCGTCGGTGAGACACGCGAAGAGGCCCTCGAGGCTGCGGAGGGTTTCATCGAGTCCTGGATTGAAGATGCCCTCGAGAACGAAGCCGCCGTGCCCGAACCCACGGAGCGCTCCAAGGCGAGCGGTCGCTTCGTGGCGCGCCTTCCCCGCTCGCTCCACGCCCGGCTGCAGGAGGTGGCCGCGGACGAGGGAACGAGTCTGAATCAAGTCGTCGTCATGCTCCTGAGTGAAGGCGTTGCCGGTTGGCGAGGTTCCAGGTCTTCCCCTTCCTGCGCTCGCACGTAACCGACCTCGCCGCCAGGGCCGGGCTGCCTCCTCTCCTGTTGCCACTGATGAAGATTGGTGAGGGCGCTGGCGAGGATCAAGAACGAGAGTGAGTGGGCCTCGATTCGCATATGAAGCCCGGCCGAAACAGTGGAGACTGAGGCGCCGCCTGGCAACGCTCGACCGCCGATCCCGATGGTGTCAGGCCCGTGACACCGTACGGCTGTCAAAGTCGGCATTGTCTTTGAGCCTGAAGATCGCCAAGAATGCCGGCCTCGCCACTCGACGCAATTGTGCAAATGTGTACCGGGCACCCATTGCGGACGAGAGCCCGGGAATCGGGAATCAGCAATTCGGGACGCAGCGGTTCCGATAACCGACCTTCCCGGCGTAGTACATGGTCAGCTCGAGCGCGCGGAGCTTCGGAGGCTCGAAACCGATTGTGTTGTAGCCGGTCTTTTCGCTCACGATCGCGTGCAAACCTTTGAACTCGGGCTGGTTCACGACCTTTCGGCAGCGTTCGGCGTACCGGGCGTAGTACTGCGGTTTTTCGATCCGAGTATCGACCTTGTCGTGCAGGAACTCGAAGACGTGGCTGTCGAGAATCGGGTGCAGCTCGGGGCTGACAAAGTGCAACAGCTTTGACGAGCCGACTACAGAGTTGTTCACGACGCCCTTGAGAACGGTGAGTTCGTCAATCTCGAGGATGCCTCCTCCCCATGCGCGGCCCACCGCCGTCACTGCCGAGGGGAAGGCCGTGCGATGAATCGTCGGGATCTTCGGCATCCACGAGTACGCGAAGGCCACGCCGATCAGAACCTCACGCTCGGTGACCGTTTCTCGAGTCCGAAAGAACTCGAGGAAGCATCGGTACTGGTGTTGGGAGAGATCGTGGTGTTCGTAGTCGATAACGCGCGCCAGTTCCACGAGCTGCCGCAGGTCGATCAACCCGTCGGTGCAGTCGTCGTTCATGCTGGCCTCCCGCCAAGACCCTACACGAAATCAACCCGGAGACGCGGAGGCGCAGCAGAACAGAGAAAGTCGCCGACGTCGATACCCTCCGCATTCGCCGGAGCGTCGTGGCACGCGAATGGTCAAGAAACGCGACAGTCATCGGCTTTCTGATCCGGCACCGTGCGCCTCGTCGGGGACCTGGCGTTCTCGCGATTGAGCTGGCTGCTGATCGTAGGGGCCGGTGTTGCAGAGCATGGATCGGCGTCGGAGCACCGAAGCGCCTGGCCAAACTGATCACTGCTCCGGGCTATCGATCATCATATGATGGGCGTATGAGCGCCGTCCGACCCCGCGTGTTTGTCAGCTCGGTGGTGGAATGCTCCAGAGAAATGCGGGAGGAGGCGCGGCTGGGCATCGAGGATGCGGGCGCCGAGCCCGTCCTGGTAGAGGATCTCCCGTCGTTGGACGAAACGCCCCGCAATGCTTGCCTGGATGGCGTGGCGAGCTGTGACGCGGTGGTGTCGATCGTCGGTGCGCGCGGCGGCTGGGTGACTCCGTCGGGGAAGCTCGCGGTGGAGGAGGAAGCGGAACACGCGCGTCGTCTCGGGCTGCCACTCCTCGTCTTCCTCCAAGACGCCGATCGGGACGAGGCGGCGGAGGGAATCGGAAGACGGCTCGAGGAATGGGTTGACGGCCGTCTTCGCACCGTGTTCGCCACCCCGCAGGATCTACGCAAGGTGGTGCGACAGGGGGTCGAGCGGGTTACGTCGACTGTGAGGTTTCCGGTGAGAGATGCAATTCAGCTGAATGAACTGGGCCGAGAAACACCGGACAACACGGACGACGTCATCCTCCGGGTCGTAGCGGGGCCGGAGGGAGATGAGGAACTGGTCGACCCGGCGCGGCTGCAGAGCGATGAGCTTCGCCACGAGCTCTACAAGGTAGGTCACCGGCAGTCGACTGGATTCTGGAGCTACTCCGAAGCCAAAGAGCACGAGCTCACGGACGACCGGTTGGTGATACGCCAGACTAGCGACCGCCGCGGCGAGGGGCCCGTGGAATACGCGGCCCTGCGGCTGTGCGAGGACGGCACTCTGGCGGTGGAGACGAACGTCACGGGCCGGGTTCACCGCGATCACGACAGCTATGGCCTCGGGCTCGACAGCCATGTCCTGGCCGGCGAAGACGTGGAGGCGGGATTCAAACGCTGCTTCGCCTTCGCTGGAGCTGTGTACGAAAGTTTGACCCGCAGGGGCGACACCGGCGATTCATGTACCAAGCGGCCATCCTGGGGGTCGGCTACCGAATCTTTCAGTGGGACCCCCAGCCGCGCTCGTCATTCGCAGTGGTAATGCGCAACCCCGAGGATGAGAGTCTTGTTCTGTTTGACTCCCCTCGGGTCATCAGCCGGGAGGCGCTCCTGGCGCCAGACGACGAGGTGCGGCGCATGTTGGCACTCGCCGAGCGGCGGCTGAGGTCACAGCACTGACAACTGTTATCTGCCGAGCTATTGAAATCGTAAACACCGTCGGCTAAGGCCCACTTCGGATCAACGCGAACGCCGCGGCGTGGTTGCTTGTGCACGCAACAGCTATTCCTTCCCGCGATTGCAGGTGGTCACCGGTCATCACCGTGAATTGTCTCGTGTTTCTCGCGATCAAGCGCGCTTCGGAGTTGCTCTTGAATCAACGTCCGGCACTGCGCGATGACATTGGCAATCTCGGCGTCGTCCGGTTCGGGGTCGGGGAAAGCCTCCAGGAACGCTGACCAATAGGCCGACTCCGGGCCGTGCCGGACATTCTGGTCGCCATGGACAACTGTGGGCGCAATTCGATCGTGCGAAAGACCATTCGCGATCGCTAACCGGACAAGCTCGGCCCAGCATGCTCCGGGTGGTCCGGCAAGTGGCGCGAGATGGTAGTCGACGAGGTCGGGCTCACCTAGAAGGGCTGCGTATCGTTCAGGGTCGTCCACCACGAGCTCATGGACAAGCGACCATGTGTTGGTTCTGCCCTCGAGGGCCTCGATCACCTCTGGCCAACCAGACACGTCAGTCAACCGGAGCGCATCGACGAGGGCAGTGCGAACAGCGAGAGGAACGTAGTCAACTCGATAGTGCATCTGCGCCTCAAGCCACGGTGTCGCGAGGCTCGGGTGCCCTGCGAGGATCTCCTTGAGGTGGTACTCGTCCGGGCTCAAGTGAAGCACGGCCTGACGCCATTCAGCCGCGAGATCGGGATGGGGCCTACCACGGCGCTCACACCACCATTCCGCAACCGCCGCGGCGGCCGCAAGCCCGGATTGCGGTGAACCGAGGATCCGGCGCTGGTTGCCGACCGGAATCTTGTCTTGTAGCCACATCGACTGGACCAGCCGATTCTCCCGGGAAAGGAGTTCGATCGCGTGGTCAATGACTGCTTCTGGTAGATCATCAAAGCAGATCACCACGGCTGCGCTCGGAATTCCGCGATCTTGGTCAGCAAGAAATTCGATCAGGCGCTCATACCAACCGTCGGGTTGCTGCCTCACCACCTCCAGAAGGAACGGCTGCTCCATTCCCGGCGGGAGGCCAACGCGTATCGCTGCATCGAGCCAGGCCACCGGGTCGTCGTTTTCGTCTGCAATTGCCTGTAAGACGTTCGGAGTGAGATCAGGCCACGAAATGCCAGCGATTCTGGCCTCGTTGATCTGGCTCCCAATCTCTGCGAGCGCCGCCTCTGGCTCGCCCCGCGCCCATCGCGAGGCGAGCCGAAGGGCAGCTTTCACCAAATCACCGTTCGAATGGTTGGCAGAGTACTCACTGTGGACGGGAAAGAGCACCCTGAATGTCGCGTCCTCGGGCTCGGGAATAACGTAGTTACGAAGCACAGCGTGCTGATGCAGCTCCGTCAGAACCCCCGGATGATCGCGGGCGAGGGAGCCCACATCGTCGATTATGCCCTGCACAAACGGCTTCACCACCGCGGTGACCTCCTCAGGAACACCCTGAGGATCGCCAAGGTATATCCAGGTTCGCAGTAGTTCGAGGAGATGCGTCCACTTGACCTCGTCCGCTGAGTGAAAAAAAGCGAGCGCCCTGCCCCACAACTGGAGGATTTCGAGCAGCTCCTCCGTTGTCGCGAGCCCCCAACGGATGGTGACCGACGCGTCTTCGACCGGATCATGCTTGGTGTCGCCGAATTCGGGATCAAGGGCAAGGCAGAGAGCGTGCTGTGCCACCTCGTTTCTCGATTCATCTTCTTGTGTCCACTCGAGGATGCCTTCGATGAGCGCCCTTCGCCGCGCGAGTCCATCCCCGCTGCCGGGGAGGCCCGCCTTAACCCAGTCGTGAAGGACCCGGAGACCGTGCTCGGGGTGTGAATGCAGCTCGCGGGAGTCGCCAACGGCGATGCTGAGCAGGGCCGGGATCGCCTGCTCGGGCACCCGGGCGAGGAGAGCAGTGTCTACGTGTGGCAGGAGATCTGGTCGTTGCTCAAGAACCCACGAAGCTTCCTTTGGGCCGAGATAGGCGTACGACTTCCAAGTGTCTGGGTCATCGCATCGCCCCATCCACTCCCTCAACAACGCAGAGGGAACATGCCCGCCCTGGTGTCGACAGCCGATCAAGGTGCGGGCCGCCTCACACGGCCGCGTCACCAACGCCAGGAGTTGTTGAATGTCGAGGGTTGCAACGCCCTCAAAGAAGACATGCCGTACCAGGGCTTCCCGGAGGGTCGCCGGCACGACAGAAAGAGTGCGGATGCCCCTGAACGAAGTCCGAGGCAACACGAAACCTGCTGATCCGATTCGAGCCATGGCGGCTTGGAGCTGGAGGGCCGATTCACCAACAATACCGGCCACTTCCTCAAGGGGAAGACCATCGCGACCACCAACTGCAAATGGTGCAAGCAGAGTCGTCGCGTTGAGTCCACCCGGTTCGTCTAGCGCCGACCGGACGACCCGCAGCAACGCCTCGCCAAACACCACTTCTTCGACATCACCGAGCAGGCAGAGGCGGGCAAGCGTCACGGCAAGACCGACACGGCCATCCGCCTGATCGAGCAGCGACCTCATGAGCCAACCAGGCCCGGCAATCCCGGTTTCATTGATTACCTCGGCGATTTGGCGGCGACGAAGCAAGCTCAGCTCACGCACCTGGGTGGAGGGCAAGCCTAGCGCCTCGCGGACCTGCTCGTGGGGTCCGGTCCAAGCAGTCGTGATGATGTCGAACTGTGCACCGGTTGAGGATCGAACGCGAATCACCTCCGCGAGCACCTCGTGTTTTGCGTGGGCGTCATCGACGATCAGGGCTTTCGGTTGAAGCTCGCGCACACCATCCGCGATAGCGGCGGGGTCGCTTGTGTTGACGAAGTACCCATCGTTTTCGCGGGCGAACCCTTCGAGCAGAAAGGTCTTGCCGGAGGCGGGCAGCCCGAAGAGCATGCGGTTTCCCGCGGTATCCGCCAACCACTCGAGGTCGTCGTCTCGTCCGACGAGCAAGTCTGTTGGCGACGCAACAATCCGTGGTGGGAGCTGTGTTAGCGCCGGTGGGTCGCCGGGCAGCCCAAGCAGCTCGAGCCGCCACCTGGGTGTGTAGTACAGCCGTTCTGCTATGGCTCCGCGCTCGTAGAGATGGACCAGGTGGAAGCCCAGTTCCTTGACGAGGTCAAACACGTTCTTTTGACGCCGGGGATTGAGGGCCGCGCTCGTTGCGACGATCAAGCCGCCCGAATGCTCCTTCCATTCCCCCTTGTATCGCTTGACATTTCGTCGCACGTTATCGCGAACTCGATTGCTCGTAGTCGCGATGATTGGGATTCGAGGGCCCGTAAGATTCCCCACTGCACCATCGAGACCAGCATCAGAGCCCCCCACGACGGGGACGGCAGATGGGAATTCCTGCCGCACGATATCGACCGCAAAAAGTTCGAAGACCTTGTCGTCAAGGGGATCGTCCAGCCGCCGCAGGATCGCAAGGTACAACGGGTCGCGAATCACGTCTTGATCACTCCATTACAACGCACGACGAGGGTCGTGCCCAGCCCCAGTTCGGCCACCGTGCAAGACACGTCTTAGCAGTGGTTTTCATGGCAGCCATTTTGGGAGAAATCAATCCCCACAACCGCGACCGCATTAACATCAGCGCGGGTGCTGATGATCGCATCAGCGTGCGCTTGCAGAGCATCGACCAGCTCGCTAAAGGTCAACTGGTGGTGGTCCTCCGGGTGTTGCCAGTGCTTCTTTGTGCCCTTGTGCCCGAGAACGAAGAAGCCACAGCGAGCGTCGTGCGGTCGGAGGTAATCGCCGATGAGCTGGTTCTCCAGGCGCTCGAACAGTTTCGGCCCAGTCCAGTGCGGTTCGTCCGCCCATTTCACTTCAATAGGGACGCCCGCGATTCCTGGTCGGTGGATCTGCAGGTCAGGTTTCTTCCCCGGATCGATCTCGGACTCCCTGGTCACCTTATAGCGGCCCTTGGACCTCTCACGAAGCTGCCGCGCAAGCCACAGTTGGAGGGCCGGCTCATCGGAATCCTTTCGAAGGTCTCTTCGTGCGCTGAACTCATCGGCTTCCACCGAGCACCTGATATCTGAGAGTCGCTTTCTGCCGATCTCGAATAGGTCGTGATGATTCCTTGGATCGGTTTCGTGTTTCTTGGTGAACTCGCGGATTTCTTCGGGCTGCCACGGCGGCCGGTCGGCAACTCTGGTGCGGCGTTCTTCGGTCAGGTGGAGGATCCAGTCGCGAAGATGCTCGAGCTCAGGCGCGGCCAAGAGTTCCTGGAGCATTCGGTCGGCATCTGGATGATCCGATGCCGCGAGCTGACTCAAGAGCCGGCTCCGGAAGAACTGAGCATCGTCTCGAGCCGTTGGGGTGTAAACCTCCCCACTTCGACGGTCGACGTCTTGTTCTGGCCGAATGTGCCTGAACGCCAACGGAATCAGACGGCGCAGGCACGCGGGCGATAGGTGGTCCGGGTCGTTGAGCAGGAGTGGAGCTAGGGTGTGTTGGCCTGACAGCGCGCCACAAATGCGTTCCATCAAGGCTTCTGGCTTTGCGGATTGATTGAGGACTCCCTCCAGATAGTCGAGCGCAGCTACGGCGTCGGTCTGCATCCAGATGAGGATCCACATTGACCAATGACGGTCTTTTTCCCTGTGGCGTGGCGCTCGATCGGCAGCCAATTGCGCGAGCGCTGACCGCGGTGGTTCGGGGAGCTGCAAAAGGATGGCGAGGGCGTCCTCCAGAACAGCCGGGTGCTGAGGGTCGCAGTCCCTGAGCATGCCCATCAGAGTGTCGGCGATGAAGTGAAGGTGCGGATTCCCATACCACCGAACTGCAGAAAGCACTTCGTGTACGTTCTCGGCCTTGGCCGGAATGCGCCATTCACCGATGAGGCATTCGGTGAGCACCTCGCCCACCAGGGAAGATTGGGCGCCGCTGACTTCGAAGAACCAGGCGGGGAAACCGTTCAGCTCGTTCACCGCATATCGCGTGACCAGCCGCGCGTCGTCGGCCGACATCGACGAAGGGTCGAGATCGCCGTCTTTGAATGCCGCAGCGATGCCCGAGAGCCCAACAATGATCCTCTGATCGGTCTGTGTCGGCAGCGGCTTCTCGTGGGGCAGTAGGGGCTGGTAGCGACGCCACGCTCGTTTGCAGCCCGTTCTCGCCTCTTGAGCAATGCGCCGGCCTCGTCGTTTTCGCAGGCCATCCCAGGAGTACGTCGTCCACGTGCCCCGATCTTCCTTTGAGGCAGCCTCCGATGCCAGATCGGCCAACCAATGGGTTTCCTGACCGGAGGCCAGAACACCCAGATGCAGCAACAGTCTGCGCTGTTGGCGCACGTGGTCAAGGAACTCGCGAATCTTCCGCCCGCGCTTATTCCACCAAAAACTGCTGCCGACCGTCGTCCCAATATGCCGATACCAGAGGCGACGGAGGTGAAAGGTCACCCATGTATCCACCCGAGCCCGTTTGTCGTCCACAAGACCTGGATGGCGCTGGGCTTTGCGCTGGATTCGCCGACGCCACCGCCACGGCCTGCCAACCTGGTTCCAGACATCGATGGCCAGGGAATGGGCCAGCCTCCGGTCTTCAAGTGTTTCTCGGTTCTCGATATCATCACACAGCCACTCCAGGTCACTGGCTTCGGGGCCGATCGTGTCACCGATGCCGAAGACTTCCAAAAGGTTCGGAGTTGTTCCCGGTTCATCGGCGCGGATTTCGGCGATTCGCGCCCAGACAAACTTGCGGCGGACCTGCGGGTGGCGAACGAGACCCTCCAAGGTTGTGCCTTCGCGGAGATGCCGGAGATTCAATACATGCCCTTGAGGCAAGAGAAGCGCCAGTGCGTCAGCGATGGTTGCCGTGGTCTCGGCGTCGAGATGGTCCCGGGCGAGCATTGCGGGGACGACCGACAGTGCCATGTCACCTGCCCAGGAGAAGCAAGCTGAGATCGGCGTTTCCTTGTCCCCGAAGAAAACGTGAGGCGGTAGTCGTACCAGATTGATCAGACCCTCGAGCATGGCGACCTGGTCATCGGCCGGGAGGGCCGCATCGAGGTGGTTCGTCAGAATCCACGGCAGACCGACGCTACTGTCTGCGACGTCCTCCGCCTTGTGGAGAAGACCCATCAACCCGCCGGCATCGACAGCTTCCGGGTAGACTGCCTCGCAGACGATCCCGCACAGGTTCGAGCCGATCTGTGGCCATTGCTTGATGATGGATGCCAGGCGTTGCTTGTGTTTCCTCCCGCCCGCGTCGCGAACCGCTGCCGCCGCGTATTGCTTCAACCCGTCGGATTCGAGTGGGTCGGCGATGACCTCCAGCGCAACATCAACACAATCTGAGAGTCGCCCGTGCCGCACAACCTGGAGAAGCACCTCACGCAGATCGTTCGAGACCTCCCGATCTATGGCCAATTTCGTGATGACGGGGGCGAGGTCGGGGTGCGCAATGCGGGCCAGGGATTCGGGCGCGTCCTCGATCCACACGCGCTGCCTGCCGCGGTAACGCTCGACGAGCTTCCGAAAGAGGGATTCCCGGTACTTAACGGGAAGAGACGTCGGGTCACCATGACGCAGAAACAGCGCAGGGTCTGCCTCCAGGATCCACTGTCGAGCGAGTCGGTTCCACTCCTCGTCGCCGCAGGCGAGCCATGCTGTCACCGGTGCCAGAGATGGGCGGAGGGTTCTCTTGTCGCTTGTTCTTTCAAACAGCAGCTGATCGAGTCTCTCGAGTTCGCAACCTTGCGCCATGCGCTCGTTCAGCCATTCTGCGGCGAGGTACTCGGCAACACGACGGTGATGGAAGCGGATCCGACCAACGCTCGCCCCATCGAAAACCGCCCTGTTGAGGATGGCTAGTTTTTGGTTGGATGGCCAGCCCTCCGGTAGGCATTCGGCGGCGTCCATCGCATCTTCACCACCAATCGGCCGATCGTCCGGAACGCTGAATTCGAAGCGCCGACAGAACGCCACCGCTGCGCCCAGGGCCATCGCGCCTTCACGGGCTTGTTTCTCGCTTAAGGGATCGGTTCTCGCTCGATCGTGGGTTTCTCTCAGCTTTATCTGAAGATCAAACTCAATAAGCTCCCGGAGTGAGCCGAAGCCCCCGTGCCGTTGCCAGTAGGTGATGAGTGCAAGCACGTCCAAGGGGCGTCGTGCGAATGGCCATGCGTGGGCCGCGTCCAACTGCTGAAGGAAGGCGTCCGGGTCGTCTACGCCTTTGGCCTGTGCGAAGAGTCGTACGCGTTCTTTATCCAGAGGTACCAACTGAACGATCAGAAGATTCGTTGCGTGGTCATCGCCCGGGTGATCGGTGGGTGGAATGGGAAACCTGCTCTTCACCTCCCAAGCATCAGTTTCGGGTCGCCACTCGCTGATCCTTGAGCTCATGACGATTGTTGCCCGGGCGAGACCTTCGCGAATGCCATCCTGGAAACGGTCGAGCGCCGTGAGAAAGTCGTTCTGATACTGACGCTTAGACTCGTCTACAGAATCGAGAAAGAACACGGCCTCGTCGCGGCTTCGCATCCACCTCAGCAAAAGATTAGTTCTCTGGCGGCCTAGACTTGACTCCAGTGATTCGAAGACCAACTGATCGAGCCGAATAAAAAACGCGTATTTCCCATGGACACGAAGCTCCTCTGTCTTGTTCCGAAGCTCCTGCGTCTTCCCGCTGCCGGGCTCACCAAGAACGACCACACGACGCCGTTTCAGAAGGTCGTCCCAGTCGAGATCCGAGCTCTGACCGGTGACCTCCGCTGCGTAACTTTCCAGAGCAGCTCGCTCTGGATCGATCGCCGCCGTCACCTCACGGAACTGTCGGTTGAGTTCGATATGAGGTCTGCCCGTGACCAACGGAGGGTCCGTGTTGATTTCCTGACGCCGGCGCATCACAAGCCTCCGGAAAACGCTCGCTGAACCAGAGAGTTGAAAAGTGTGTCGATTTCGCTGTGGACCCTCCTCCTTTTCTGATTCAGCCTGTCGACACGGTCCACGATCTCGCTGAACCCACGTTGGAGTTGAATTGGCGGGCAAAGCACTCGGGTCCGCTTGACGTTCGACGCGCTGATCGTGTTGAGTCCCGATGTCGTCTTTCCGAATCGTGTCAACTGCCGCCGCCCTCCCGTTGAGTTAAGGAACGCGCTCATGAATCTGGGTTCCGCGAGATTGCGGTTGAGGCGCACCCGAATGAGGTGATTCTGATGAACGCACGGTTCGATCGATCCATCCCAGGCCGACGCCCTGCCAATCTCTGCTGGATTTCCGTGGCCTTCTACGATGAGGAGGTCACCTTCCTTGAGCGCAACGCGCGCCAGCTCGCGCTCGGTCACCCGAATGATCTTCATTTCGGCGAGGTTGAGCGAGTCCCGGAACACGTTGGCGACCCGCAGGTAGGGCACCTCGATGGGGTTGCTTTTCCTACGTGAAGTCACCTGAAGCCCACCTTGAACCACGCCAACATTGGCGAGCGGCAGGACGTCCCACCCCATCGGATTCGTAACCGGATCCCCAAACATCTCAATAAACGCCGAGCGGAGCAGCTCCTCGGTCAGCCGGATGGTCTCCCGGCGCTTGCGGCGGATAGCGTCGGCCTTGTCGAGGATGGCGGCGATGCGGCGTTGCTCGGGGAGGGGGGGTATTCGCGCCTTGAAACCAAGAAGCGCCGGTCGGTTGAGCTTCGGGATGTTGGTTCTAGAAGAGTGCCGTTGTGCGTATGCCAGGAACTCCTTCGATCTGAGGAGGTGAGCCAAGAACGTGCGATCCAACTGGCCAGGTTTCGGTTTCAGAGGGTAAACATCAGCGCTGCATATTCCCTCAAAATCCGGAAGGGCGACCTTATTGAGATTGGGTCGGATTTTCGAGTAAAGGACCATGAGTTCGTCAAAAACGTATTTTCCGCTCTTGAGTCCACGTTCCTTTGCCGTGTCGAGCGCGGAGATGCACCCCGTGTCGGATTCGATGTTGTCTCCACCAACGTGTGGCATCGAGGCGAACGGCTCTTTTCGTGGATCCACTTGTCCGGACACAATCTCGACGATCTCCTCGAGCCGCCGGATCTGTCGGCGGTACATCATCCCAACATCCCCTCCAGCTCATCCAGATCCTTGCGAATCTCATCCTCGAGCGCCCGCAGGCGCTCGAGGATGACCTTCGGTGGATCGTACTCGACATCCTCGTAGACGATCTCCTTGTAGCGGTTGAGGGAGAGGTCGTAGGCGTTGTTGCGGATCTCCTTCACCGGCACGAAAAAGGCCTTCGCGGTGCGGTCGCTGTCCTTGACGGGGTCGCGCTCTTGCCAGCGGGCGATGACGTCGGGGATGTCGTTGACGTCGGTTTTCTCGCGCTTGTCGTCGAGGGAGTAGCCGTCGGCCTCCATGTCGTAGAACCACACATTCTCGGTCGTTCCGCCCTTGACGAAAATGAGGACGGCGGTGCTGACGCCGGCGTAGGGCTTGAACACGCCGGAGGGCATGGAGACGATGCCTTGCAGCTCGCATTTGTCGATCAGCATATTGCGCAGGGCGCGGTGCGCCTTGGAGGAACCGAAGAGGACGCCGGTGGGGACGATGACGCCGGCTCGGCCGCCGATGCGTAGCAGGTTGATGATGCGGTTGACGAAGAGCAGCTCGGTCTTGGTGGTCGTGAGCTGTAAATCATCGTTGATGTCGCCCTTGTCGATGCTGCCCTTGAAGGGCGGGTTGGCGAGCACTACGTCGTAACGATCCTTCTCGTCGTAACGCTTGGACAGAGTGTCCATGTAGTTGAGGTTGGGCCGGTCGATGCCGTGCAACATGAGGTTCATGAGACCAATGCGCACCATGGTGGTGTCGAAGTCGTAGCCGTTGAAGGTGCGTTCCTTGAGCACCTGCCACTGCCGATCGTCGGTGAGCTTGTCGCCGACCAGGCCGCGCTCCATGCCGTTGTCGTCGGTGTGGCGCAGCTCCTCGCTTGTGTGGCGGGTCAGGATGTGCTGGTAGGCGCCGAGGAGGAAGCCGCCGGTGCCGCAGGCCGGATCGCAGATCTCTTCCCCGAGCTTGGAATCCACCAGGGCGCAGATCATCTGGATGATGTGGCGGGGGGTACGGAACTGGCCGTTCTTGCCCGCAGTGGCAATCTCGGACAGCAGGTACTCGTAGAGGTCGCCCTGGGTGTCGTGGAAGGTCTGGCCGTTGGCCTGGCGCTCGTGCTCGATCTCGGCGTAGATGTCGTCGATGATGGCCACCGCTTCGACCAGCAGAGACGGCTTGGGGATGATAAAGACCGCGTCCCCCATGGAGCGGGCGAAGGGCCGGTCCTCACCGCCGAGGGTCCTGATGAAGGGGAAGACCTGGTCACGAACGTGGGAGAGCATCTCGTCGCCGGGGAGGTGGCGGAAGTGACTCCAGCGGAGGTCCTCATGGCTGGCGAAGACCGAGTCGTAGGGCTTGTCCAACCACTCGGCGTCCTCGCGCGCCTTGAGGTCGACGGCATCGAGCCGGCGCATGAAGAGCAGATAGGAAATCTGCTCGATGGCGGTCAGAGGGTTGGCGATGCCGCCCGACCAGAACTTGTCCCACAGGGCGTCGATCTTGGAGCGAAGGGTTGGTGTCAGCATAGTTTCACCCACTTCGAGCCGCGGCCTTTGCCCACGAGCTTCAGAATGTCCTCGTCGCGCAGCTGTCGCAGCACCACCCGGATCATGTCGCGGCTGATGCCCGGGCACTCGGCCTCGATCTCCGAGATCGAGAACGGTTCCACCCTCCGATCAACGACCCGTCGGATGTGGGCGGTCTTGGCGCCGCGGCCGGTGCTGATCTGGCCTACCCGCTCCTCGAACTCGCCATATGCGCGGAGCATGACACCCCAGAAGTAGCTCATCCAGGGTCGGATGTCGTGGTGGCCTTCGTGCCAGCCCTGAGAGCTCGCTTCGAGGGTCTCGTAGTATGTTTCCTTCGACTCCTCGAAGATCCGCTCCAGGCTGATGTACCGTCCCACCTCGTAGTCGAAGTGGTAGAGGAGCATGAGCGTCAGCAGGCGTGCCGTGCGGCCGTTGCCGTCCGAAAATGGGTGGATGCACAGAAAATCGAAGACCGCTGCCGGAACCAAGATCAGGGGCTCGACGGAGGGCGAGTCAACCGCGTGGCCGTAGCTTTCGGCGAGCCGATCCATGGCGCCGGCGGTGTCGAACGCCGACACCGGCTCGAAGCGCACTCTTCGAACCGAGCCGTCCGGGTTGCGCTCGACGATCTGATTGTCGGCCATCTTCCATCGCCCACCCTCCGAAGGAAGGTAGCGGTAGATCATCGAGTGGAGCTGCAGAATCACGTTGACGCTGAACGACATGTGGGCCGCCGATTCATGAATCAACGCCAGCGCATCCCTGTAACCGGCGATCTCCTGCTCAGACCGGTTGGCCGGCATAGATGATTTTTCGACGATCGCTTCGATACGGCTGCGGGGGGCCGTGATCCCTTCCAGTCTGTTCGAGGACTCGCTCGACTCGATGATGGCTACCTGCTGCAGGGACTCGAGGATCTCCGGCGTCTGCTGGGTGAAGAGCGCCTGCTTGCCTTTGAACTCGCCGATCTTCTGAATGGCGGACGCCTCATCGGCTGTAAAGCTCATTTTCTTCAAATATGTGGGCTGAAGTGTGTGCATTCGTACTGTTCTCCAGAATGAGGTAATAAACTTCATAAACGAGGTAATAACGGACTCTCATTACCTTATTCTTTCGTCATATTACCACGTTTTGTTTGTGTTGGTCGGTCGCACAAACCGCTTATGCAACAAGCCGCTTCGCGAACTCGAGAATCTCCTCGATCTCGGCCGGCTGGA
>SDBT01005707.1_pt1 | contig 20826 bp, 30 predicted proteins | sample 2277101 | NCBI WGS metagenome assembly SDBT01 (sample SAMN10404973, study PRJNA504765) | marine sediment metagenome | isolation source: marine sediment core GS10_PC15, 103 cmbsf | place: Arctic Ocean: Southern Knipovich Ridge | collected 2010
ACTTACTATCAGGCAATTTGTATCGAAGCATATCTTCCTTACCGAGAATGCCATACGGTGGATGCTATACAAGGACGAACCTGGCCTAGAGGATTGTTTGGTTAGGATCTCTCGTAGAATTTATATACGTGAGGGAGCTTTCTTTGATTTTATAAACAAGAAAGACAAAGAAGCTAAAAAGAAGAAAAAACTTAATAAAGTTCCTTATGATGAAAAAAAAATGATGTACGCTCTTCAAAGACGCAACAAAAAACTAAAAGATTTGAAGAAGGCTCTTAAATTTTCTGCTTTAACAGATGATGTAGTGGGGACTAACTGATGCCATTAAATCAAAAAGGGAGTCGTGTCTTTGAGGGCACAGGCTCAGGATACACAGAAGAGTATCTTAATAGACGCGTAGCCAAGCAAAGGCCTATGACCTACAGCGAGAGGAAAGCTCGTAAGCAAGCGATGAAGAAGCGAGAGCAGCACAAAGTGACAGCCCGTGCAGCGTTTAAACTTAGGAGTCCTAGAATATAAATTATGCTAGCTATGGATTTAGTCCTAGAAATGGAAGCACCAGAAGATGTCCGTGAATTGGTCGATCAGTCATTGCTTAAAGAGGCTATATCTCTAGCGCTTAATACTTTAACAGACAGAGAAAAGAAGGTTCTTACTTATCATTTCTTCGATGAGATGCAGTTAAAGCAAATCGGTAAAGAGTTCAATATTACTGGGGGGCGTATAGGGGAAATAATGGCCAAGGGTTTAAGAAAACTAAGGCGTCCTGTTCGTAGCATAAAGCTTATTGAGTTCCTTGAAGAATACGAAACTCTCACTGACAAGGAAGCAGAATACCAAAGAGAGCGTATCGAATTCACAAAAGACAGAATGAGAGATAGGCTTGTTGAAGTGGAAGAAGAAAGAATTCTGAACCCTTCCTACCTTGAAAAAGAACAGGACAGGGAAAGTGGAGAACAACTACGGAAGAAGAAACTTCAGGATGAATGGGAAGCCAAATATAGACACGGATATGACTTGTTCCATTTCATAACAAAAACTATTCACAGGGTTAAAGATGATGAAAACGATAAGTTTCTTTCAAGGGTATATCGTGGTAGTTGCGGATGCAAACCATGGGAAAGCAGCTATAGACTTCCTTACGATAGATTTGAGATAGGCTGCTACACATGCCAGACTAAGTTTTTCATGGAAGCAGAAGCTTACGGTAAGCAAGTTAAAAAAGATGTTGGCACCAGGTGAAAGCGAAAATAGAATACGAATTAGATCTCCCAGAAGAAGAGGTAGACCACGCAATTATTTATAATGCTTGGAACTTATATGCGTGTGTAGAAAATGCTCGGTACGAGATACGTTATAGATTCAACTATAAAGAAGACCTTAGCGACGAGGAAGAGAAGTTTTTGATTACATTATTAGAGACGCTTTATGTCGAGGGAATTGATTTATGATCGAATGCGTAAAGTTTAAGTCGTACAAGAACGGCCATCTCCAGGGCTTTGCTGACCTTTTCGTGGATAAGTGGGGTCTTGTGGTGCCAGGCTGCTGCCTTTACATGAAAGACGGCAGGAGGTGGGTGGAATTTCCTGGTAAGGAATATATCGATGATAGGGGTGAAAAAATGTACTCCTCCGTCGTTTACTTTCGTAAAAAAGAACATAAGAAGCTTTTCTGTGAAGCGGCAAAAAAGGCTATCGATGACTACTGTAGAAAAAACCCTAACGATTAAAAAAGGTAGCCTTAAGGCCCATAAAGAAAATGGCTTATGGACGATTTACGAGAAAGACTTTGAGGAGTTCGAAAAATTTATTGAGAGGCCAGGGCCAAAAGTACGTGGTGCTACGAAATTTAAACACCATATCCGTATTATACGAGAAGGAAGCTATGAACGAAAAAACCCTGACACTTAAGGAAGCAGCTGAACTGCTATTTAGGAAGTCAACGACTCTTTTAGAGCATGTTAAAAGAGGCTATTTGAAAGCTCATAAAGAAAATGGTAAGTGGACAATTTACCAGAAAGACTTTGATAAATATCTAGAGTTTGCGGAGAAGCCCAAGCCAAGTGCTCGTTCGTATACTCCATTTAACCATCTTAACCTTCCTGAAATAAAATATGAGTAATGAAACATTAGGCATTAAGCAAGCAGCATTGGAGCGCGGCGTTTGTGAACTAACTATTTGGACTCATATACAAAAAGGTCTACTAAAAGCTGTTAAAGAAAAGAATATATGGCATATTAAGAGAGAAGACTTCGATGACTATGTAACAGCTCTAGAAAAGAAAATCATAAAAACAGGAATCAGGCCAAATTATTACAACATCAATCAGGATTAATATGGCTAGCAAAACGACTGAATACAAGGTAAGGAGCCTGGGAATTAACCTGGCAGACGCTATTAAAAAAGTTAAGTCTTTGTCGTGGCAGCCTATCCAATCCTTATTCGATAATCCTGATGTACGACCGATGATGGTATTTAGCAAAGGGGAGTTCATATTTTACGGTGATGAAGAAGGTGAAATAATCCTGGGAAGAGATATTAAGTATGTAGGCGTACCTTCCAGAAAAAAGACAGAGCTAGTCTGGTTCTTCCAGAAGTTTAGCTTTGGCGAGTCGTTCGGAGAGTATCGTGTTTGCAAGCAGAATATAACACACTGGTTTGCTTGGCCTGAGCCTCCAGAATATAACGCACTGGCTTGCTTGGCCAGAGCCTCCAGTGAAAAAAGAGCTAGTAAATGAGCATATGGAAAAGATTTAAGGACTTGTTATGGCGAATTTTCAATGGACTATAAAGAAGCTAGCAATAGCCGACCTTAGAGCTTATGAAAAGAACCCGAGGACGTTGAGTGAAAAGCAATACAAAGACCTGTCTGACTCCCTCGACAAGTTCGGACTCATTGATAAGCCCGTTGTTAATACGGACAATACAATCATCGGTGGTCACCAGAGAATCGAGGTTCTTAGGGCGCAAGGAGTTCTTGAGGTGGAGGTCAATGTACCAGACCATCTACTCAACGAGAAGGAAGTTGAAGAACTTAACATCAGGTGTAATCGCAACAATGGGAGCTGGAATTATGATATACTGGCTAATGAGTTTGATGTGGGTGACCTCCTTTCTTGGGGCTTTGATGAGCGTGACTTGGGGCTGGGTGAAGAAGAAAAGCCAAAGAAAAAAGAAAAGTTCGTGATATCGCTTGAGTTCTCAGAGAAGGATACAATGCTAGAGTACATTGAAAAATGCGAGGAGATAGCGCAAGACTCCTCAGCAAAGATGAAGGTAAGGGGTTAACATGTCCAAAGGCGAAGTAGTTCCAAAATACAAAAGGATCTCTAAAAAATTTATAGACGACCATAAAGATGAAGTCTACAAAATGGCTGTGGTATGCTGCACCGACAAAGAGCTTGCCTATATCCTAGAGATTTCTGAAGATTGTTTAAGAAACAATTTCCTCACGGAACTTGCTAGGGGACGTGCTGAGATACGCAAGTCTCTAAGAAAAGCTCAACTTTCCTCAGCCATTCACGATAAAAATTCCACCATGCTTATCTGGCTTGGCAAGAACTATCTTAGCCAAAAAGAGCCTAGACGTGAGCATGATGTGGAGCATTCCGGAAAGGTTTTAATAGAAAAAGTTATATTTGGCAGCGATGGTAAAGAAAATAAGACTACCTGACCTTACACCGAGAGCCTACCAGCTTCCTTTCTTCGAAGCGATGGATAGAGGCATTAAACGTGCTCTGCTTTGCTATCATAGGCGTTGTGGTAAGGAGATCATGTGTTGGAATTACATGATTCGCGAGGCTTGCTGTAGTCGTGTAGGAACTTACTGCTACTTTTTCCCTACATCTCGTCTTGGGAAGCGCATCCTCTGGGATGGATCTAATAAAGAGGGTAGGCGTTTCGTTGATTATATCCCTAAAGAATTAATTGAATCTGAGAATTCAGTCGAGATGAAAATAGAACTCATAAACGGTTCTATTATTCAGATTATAGGCACAGATAAGATTATTAATGTTGGTATCAACCCCATAGGCTGTGTCTTTTCTGAATTCGCTCTGCAAGACCCTAAGAGCTGGGACTTTGTACGTCCAATTTTGAGAGAGAACGAAGGCTGGGCAGTCTTCAACTCTACGCCTCGCGGCCGCAATCACTTCTATGAGATGTACTTGATGGCTAGAGACAATCCCGATTGGTTTTGTCAAAAGTTAAGCATTGAGGATACAGGCGTTTTAACAGAAGCCGACATAGAAATAGAGCGCGAAGAGGGGATGAGCGAGGACCTTATCCAACAGGAATACTATGTAAACTTCTTCCAAGGAATCGAGGGATCTTTTTATGCTAAGTATTTTAATCAAGCTGATAAGGACGGACGGGTTACGAATGTTCCATACGACCCGTACACTCCCGTTGACACCTATTGGGACCTTGGGATCTCAGACAGCACAGCTATCCTCTTCGCTCAGAATGTTGGACAAGAAATACACATCATCGACTCGTACACAGCTCAAGGAGAAGGCCTTGATCATTATTCAAGAGTCGTCGAACAAAAAGCCAAAGATGGCATGTGGCAGTACGGGAAGCACTGTGCCCCTCATGATATACAAGTGCGCGAGTTAGGCACTGGCGCCAAGACACGCTTGCAGATGGCAAGAGATATGGGATTAAATTTTGAAATTGTCCCAAATCTTTCTATCCAAGAGGGTATAGAGATGGGTCGATCCATGTGGCATAAACTTTGGGTCGATAAGAAAAATTGCAAATTCTTTTTGAAATGTATAGAGAATTATCATAGAGTATATAATGAAAGATTAAATGTTTATTCTGATAAGCCATGCCATGATTGGTCGTCAGATTTCGCAGACGCTTTTAGGTATATGGCGGTGATGCAGAATAAGATAAGACGGAACCATATGACGGAAGATCAAGCGAATGATATGGAAAAAATGTACGTAAACAGGTATTGATGAGAAAAAAAGTAATTTTAAAGCCACACCACAGGCAGTTAAAAGGTTCTTCTAAGAAGAAATCCGCAGCGGCACTAACAAAAAGCACAAGCGGAAGGGGAACTCAAACTCCAGGCTCTAAATTATTGTATAATGGAACACTGCACTAGACAATTCAGATTCTAAAAAATAGTAGCGGCTAATTTAGGCCGCGAAGTCGGATTAGCTATCCTCGCCGTGCTACATCACGGGCTTCGCATCCTTTTCCATGTAGGGGAAAGACCCAATGGAATGGTATGCGATGAGCTACAACACAGATCTCAGCATCATCGAGGCTTTTGATGAATACTATAACGAAAGTTATTATTCATTTGATGCGTTTTTCCCTGAGGCCGATAAGGATTTACGTTATTTTTTGGGAGATCAATGGTCCGAATCTGAGAAGAAAGCGTTATTTGCCGAAGGCAGAAGTGCATTCGTATTCAATCGCATCCGTCCTGTAATAAACATGATTACGGGCTATCAGAGGCAGCACCGCTTGTCCTCTATCATTACCCCCGTAGAAGATTCCGATCAAAAGACAGCCGACCAGCTATCCCAATGCCTGCTACATGTAATGAATTATGGAGATGGCTATCAGAACGTCAGCGATTGTTTCGGCGGTGCTATCAAGACAGGCTGGAACCTTGCGTCGGTGTGGCTCGACTATAGGGATGATCCGATCAATGGCGACATCAAGTTTAGCCGAGAACCCTGGAACGGCTTCATCGTAGATCCTTATCTTACCAAGCTAGATCTCTCGGATTGCTCCTATATCATTAGAAGAAAGTACATTGGCGTGGACATAGTAGCCAGCCTGCTTCCTGGGCAGGAAGAAGAGGTCTACGCTCTTCATAGAATAGGCTGGGAACGCGACGATAAGTTCACCTGGCTCCCCTATCAGCGTCAGCCAAATGGCCAAGACTTAATGGCCTATAACGAATTCTATATGCAACGATGGGAATCCCAAAAGGTTCTCGTAGATATGGAAACGGGTAAGTTCCAAGACTGGGATGGCGACAAGGCTCTTTTTAAGCAACTTCAGCAGATTAATCCTAATTTTGAGCTAACGACACGTCAGAAGCGATACATCGAGATGCACATTATCGTTAACGATCAGGTAATGCGCACAGAGACGAATCCTTACGGCTTAGATCAGTACCCATTTGCCCTATTTACAGCCATTTGGGAGCCTGAAAGCGATCAGTGGGGTCTTAAGGTCCAATCGTTAATTCGTTGCATGAGAGACCCTCAAAGAGAGGCAAATCGTCGTCGTAGTCAAATGACTGACCTTTTGGATTCTCAAATAAATTCTGGCTACATAGCTACCGAAGGATCGGTGGTAAATCCCAGAAGTCTTTTCCAAGCTTCTCAAGGAAAGGTCATATGGAGGCACCAGGATGCCGCACCAGGTGCCATCGAAAAAATACCTCCAGCTCAAATACCACCTTCAATGTTTCAGCTCCAGCAGCAATTCGATGCAGATATTAAAGAGATTGCCGGTGTTAACGATGCTGCATTTGGGGTGATGGAATCCGGAAATGAAAGCGGAGTTCTAACAATGCTTCGCCAAGGAGCTGCTTTAACGAACCTCCAGGATGTTTTCGACAACCTCCGTAATTCGCAGAAGCACATGTCGATGATAGCCTTGAAATTGATCCAGTCATGGTCTCCCGAGAAAGTTCAGCGCGTCATCAACGACGAGCCTACCCAAGAGTTTTATAATAAAGATTTTACTAAATACGACTGTGTAATTCAGGAGGGTCTCCTAACTGATACACAGCGACAAGTCTTTTTCCGTCAGTTACTAGATCTTAAGCAGATTGGCGAGCCTATACCTCCTGGCCTTCTTGCCAAGGCAGCTCCCATTCAAGGAAAGTCTGAATACTATGAAGAAATGGAAAAGTTCCAGCAGCAACAGGCTCAGGCAGCTCAGAAGCAAGAAGCGATACAGCAAAAGCTACTGCAAGCTCAGCAAGAACTCGCCACCTCCCAAGCTCTACATCAAATTGCCAGCGCAAAAGAGCGTTTCACAAGATCAGTTGCAAACATGGGATTAGAGGACGAAAGATCCTCAGAAGCCGTTCAAAACAGAACCCAAGCTGTTCTGAATCAAGCAAGAGCTATGAAAGAGCTAGACGAAATAGACGTACGGACTGCCAAAGACGAGCTAGCGTTAGCTTCCCTTCTACGTGAAAAGAATAAAGCCGAAGAAGAACAAATGAAAGCGGACAACGTAAATATTGCGCAATCAGTTGCATCACAAGGGGCAGCTCAACAACAGGAGGCACCAGATGCCGGATTACAAGGGCTATGACAAGAGCCAAAAAAACGGTAACGAACGTTACAACAAAATGCTTCGTGGCAAGTCAGGAGGCAAAAGTATGGATTACATGATGAATCACGGAAATACATACGCCATCAAGACTGATGCTCAGAAGTTTGATATGGGCCGCATGAATCCGTCCAAAATGGAATACAAGGGCCACGCTGATAAGGCCTTTGACTACAAGTATTAAGCGGGAGCTTAGAAATGGTACAGGAACTCGGTGAGACAGCCCAAGAGATGATGAAGGCAGACGATCAACTTGTCCAAGACATATTGAATCGCAGACCTACAGGTCACTACTGGATTGTAATTTGCCACAAACCGACCAAGATGAAAATGGATACAGGCGAGTACGTACTGGCCCATTTAGTTAAGGACTATGACAAAGAGCCGAAGCCCATGTTGGGCACAGTCATCTTAGAGGTGAAAAATGCGGACATCGTAAGTCATAAAGTAAACGTACACGACATACCCATCGACACAGAGCGTTTAGCACCACATTTGGGCTTTGAGATTAATCCCTCAGTCCAAAAGCGCCCTGATATTGCCGGTGCGTATATCTACAACAAAATATAGAGCCGCCATCTTAAGGGCGAAAGGAAACTACACATGGACACTCCAGTAGCAGAATCGGGCGAAATAGTTGCGGTTGCCGCCGAACCGGAAGCAGTTGGATCAGTACAGCCTCAAGCGGAAGCTCAAGCGGAACAGCCAGAAATGGTTCCGGTTACAGCTTTACAAGCAGTGAGGCGTGAGAGTCAGCAGCTTAAAGAACAAAACAAACTTATGCAGGACCACATGGCTCTTATGCAGGCAAACCAGACCCAAGCTCTTCCTAAGCAGGAAGAGATGCCAGGTTTGGCTGACGACGATGTTTTGACTGTAGGGGAGGCCAAGAAGTTTCTTGGCAAGATCGAACAGAATTATCAAACCAGCGTTGAAGAGTTGCGTGTTCAGCAGAAGTATCCCGATTACAACGAGGTAGTTACAAAGTACCTGCCTGATGTGGTCGGGAAAAACCCTAGTTTGAAAAGCACTCTTCAGAACGATCCTAATCGTCATGAGCTTGCTTACTTTCTTGCAAAGAATAGTGAACCTTACAGGGAAGCTACTCACGAGGTAAAAAAATCTGCTGAAGCAAGACGCATAGTCGATAACGGCAATAGAGCCGGGAATTTATCAGCAGTAGGCGGTACAGCCCCTCAATCGCAAGTAAGTAATATCAAGAACATGTCGGATGCGGATTTTTTGAAGATGGCAGCTAAGAACAGGGGTTAATTTTTAATCGCAACTAAAGGAAAGCAATTATGGCTATTACAGATGTAGCAACTTTGCCACCGGCGGTCAGAGAGTACTATGACAGGTTACTTTTGATGACTGCCTATCCACAGTTGGTCCATACAAAGTTCGCTTAATTAGTGACTTAAGTCACTAGAGATCCTATAATGGGCGAAGTAAAAGATTTCGAATTCATGGAAAACCCGCAAAGGACAATCATGAGCCAAACCGCTAAAGGTAGGTGCAACGACTATGTTTAAAAACCGACTGGAATTTAAAGGAGCTGTCATAGGTATGGCTCTCGGAGACGGTAACTTGCGAATAGCTAATGGCTGTAAAAATGCCTCGTTTCGCTTTGACCACTGCGAGAAGCAGCATGGGTATCTTCTATATAAGAAGACTCTTGTAGAGTACCTGACATCCTGCAACTTCCGTAAAAATGATCGAATGATAAAAGGAGAACCATACGTGTCATATTCCGTGGAGACAAAGACACATCCATTCTACACAAAACTCTACGAGCATCTATATTTTGATGGACGTAGAACTGTGGATGAGCATGTCTTAAAATGTTTGACTCCATTAGTACTGGCACTATGGTATTTAGATGATGGTTGTTTAACTAACGACAGTGACTTCTTGACTCCCCTTATTGCTACCCATGCCTACAGTAAAATTGAGGTAGAATTGATGTCCCGAGTTTTGCAAAAGCAATTCGGGTTACAATGGAGATGCAATAAGAAGGGAACCAAGTATCAACTTCGTCTTCGAAATAGCGATAGAGAACCATTCTTTAACCTAATTCGACCATTTGTACATTCACCTATGGAATATAAGATTCGTGATGACGGTAAGAGAGCCATAAAGAAACATGGCGAGCCAGTAAAACTTTCATGTACCCATTGTGGGGATGAGTTTGTAGTAGGGTATCAACACCGTCATAGAAAATATTGCGGATCTAAGTGTTACCATGAGGCATCTAAAGGAAAGCCAAAAGGTAAGTCTACGACAAGAATATGCGAAGCGTGCGGGGATGAGTATACACCGAACACTTGCAGTTCGAGTCAAAGATTTTGTTCTTTGGATTGCTATTGGGGCCAGTCGGGAAGAGAACGTGGGGAATCGCATGCTTGAAGCATGTAATATATAGTCTCATCTGCATGGCAACATGCAGGTCTCATTGAAAGATGATGACGTAAGGTATTAAGGCAGAAGAGGATATTGCCCGAAAAAGAGGGCGATACAATAGTTTTTAGGCGATATGCACGTATGGCAACTGTACCCGTACCATTAGTAGACGGAATAACTCCCCCTGGAGCTGCTCTATCTGCTACTGACATTAAAGCTCGCGTGGATTTTTACGGTAACTTCGTAACGATCACAAATCAAGTTGAGCTCACCGTGGAGGATCGCGTTTTAAACGAAGCTGCGAGGCTTTTAGCGCAGAATTTAGGACAGACAATTGATGAAGTTACTCGTGATGTTTTAGCGTCCGTAGCTACTACAGTACAAGCAAGTAACGGAGTCAACGGTTCGACCCCCACAGAGCTCACAAAAGCAGATATTGATGCTGCTGTTTTCACATTGTTGGGAAATGATGCGGAAATGATCTCTGAGGTAGTTGTCGGCAGGGATGCCTTTGGCACAGCCCCCGTTCGCCCTGCGTTCTGGGCGTACATAGATACTGCCCTCTTAGATGACTTAGAGGCCGTTTCTAACTTCGTGCACAGTGCACAATATCCTAACCAGCAGTCCGTTTTGGAAGCTGAGTGGGGCACAACAGGTAACGTCAGATGGCTTTACACTAGCGTAGGAAGCAAGTCAGGGGCATCACCTATCGTATTCGATAACTTCGTAATCGGTAAGGAAGCCTATGCGGTAGTACACCTTGGAAGTGAAACGGGCGAGTTCTACGTGGAACCATTAGGTTCTGCTGGTTCTGCCGATCCGCTTCACCAACGAGGTACCGTGGGCTGGCAACACCCATTCGTTTCAAGGATTTTAAATGATAGTTTTATGCTAAATTTGCAAGCTACTCACACCTAAAATAGGTAGTTTATGTTAAACTCCTGAAAATGGTATCTTATACCAACCAACAGGAGGAAGACATGAAGCGATGTACAAAATGCGATTTGAAAAAGGACTTACATGAATTCTACAAATCTACTAGCACAAGTGATGGATATCATAACTCGTGCAAAGAGTGTTGGAAGGATCGCCGTAAGGAGCGTTATCTTGAAAAAAGGGATCAAGTCCGCAAGCAATGCAGACGTTACTATGTGGCTAATGCAGAGCACCTCAAGAAAAAATCTAGAGGGCGTAAAAAAACTTACGAAGAAACCTTACGGTTTCGGAAGAAGAATCCTGAGAAGTATAGAGCTCATTATACGGTTAGTAATGCACTTAAGAGAGGGCTTCTGGAAAAAGGGAGCCATTGTGAAGTTTGTGGAGCTCAAACCAAATTGCACGCACATCATGAGGATTATTCCAAACCTTTGGAAGTCCTATGGGTGTGCATTAATTGCCATGCAAAAATTCACATAAAGGAGGAAATTTAAAATGGCACAAATAAAAACATTCACATGGACTAACGCTGGCACTGCTGTTGCAAGAGACCAAGATGTTGGTTTCGTGGTTGCTGAAGCTACTACCGTTGATACTACAAACGGTGGCTCATGGTACTGGAACGACCAAATGGCTGACGCATCTTCTCTTGTTGTAGAAGATGGTACTTTCGGCACGACTAATGGTTTTACACCATTGTCTCAAAGCTCTAATTACGGAGCTACTATGTCAGCACTGACAAATGCAAATCCTGGCGTTATTACTTGCGGCAATACCGCAGTAGCAGGCTTTGCAGCAGGCGATACTATTTCAGTTGAAAGAGTAGCGGAAAGTGGCTCAGGTTCTTCTTTAAATAGAAAAACTTTCACCATCGCTTCTCTTACTGCAACTACCATTACCCTAGACCAAAACACAACTTCAGATGCGGTCTACGTTAGCGGTGGAGTAGTTTCGCGTATCAGCGATACTAACAGTGTAGCTATAGCGCGTGAGAACTTCGCTATACGAGGCATTACCCTCGGGACAACTCCCGTGGGAGCAAATAGCGCTGTTATGGTCATGGTTTGTAAGAGCTCTGAAACTGTAACATAATTTTATGAGGGGGTTCTTGCAAGCCTCATCCTCTTCGGGGATCTCCTCATCTTAACAAGGAATGAAAGATGAAAGATGAAACAGTAAATATCCAGAAGGATCCAAAAGAAAGAAAAAAGGAATGGCTGAAGGAGAAGATAACCTTCGAGTTCTTCAACCTTGAAGAGGCTGGAGCTCCGTTGCCGTTTTCGTATGGACCGGCGGACAACATTAAAAAGTACTACCTGCTCCATGGCGGTAAATACACCTACCCAAGAGAAATTGTACAACATATTGAATCCAGGCAGACTCCTCTGTGGGGCTATAAGCCAAATGGAAAGGGCCAAATGGTGAAGAATTTAGAAGGATATAAGTCTCGCTTCCAATGCAGACAATTGTTCGAGTAACAAAGGATAAGATATGTCTTGGCCACTTTCAGAGATTCGCCAAAAGGTTAGGCAAGTTAGCGGAAGGCTTTCCCTTGCGGAGATAAGCAATACTCAAGTTGATGAGTACATTAACAAGTACTTTAAATTCGAGTTTCCTGCTGAAGTTAAGCTAAATCGGAACTATACGCTTCATGAGTTTAATACTTCGATGAACGTACAAGATTATGCTTTTCCGGTGAACTTTACTAACTTTGTTCCCGAAGCGACTATAGATAGGAAAGAACTTCTTCTGTATCAAGACCCTGATAAGTACTACACGGAAAACCCTGAGAATATTCAGAGATTTAGTACATGGACAGGGGACGGTGCAACAGTTACCTTTGCAAATACTTTTGCCAACAACGTACCCATACTTGCAGGCTCTGTGCTTGTGGACGATACGGTCGAAGTATTTACAGATGACGGTTTGGGTATTCTGACGGGTAATCAGGGCGGAAGCGGTACGGTAGATTATACTACCGGTGCTATATCGGTGACTTTCAACACCGCGCCGATCAGTGGACAGGTAATCCAGCCGAGTTTTATTCAATTTAGAGCAGGAATGCCCGTTTCTGTTTTGATGTTTAATAATGAATTTACATTCTTCCCTATTCCGGATAGAGCCTACCGATTTCGCATCAAGGCATGGTCTCTTCTTTATGTGCAGCCAGCTACGGGAGCTAGTAAGACGACATTCACATTAGCAGATGATAAGCCCTTACAAGAAGAATGGGGGCCTGCTATTGCGTTCGGAGCTGCCAGGCGCATAGTTAGCGACTTTGGCGAGATGGACCGCTATGGCGAGCTTACAAAGCTGTACAAAGAACAAATTAATTACATCTTAACACGCACTCACATCGATCTTGAATCGTCGCGCGTGCTACCGATGTTTTAGGAGGAAAAGTGGCTTGGAATAAAGACGACCCCATAGATGCCGTTAAGCTTAGAGTAATGCCATCGGAAATACGAGCTAACTGGCTAGAGATCGAAGAAAACGATACTGCCGTTAAAGCAAATGCATTAAATCAATGGTCTATTCATTTAATTGATAGAGCAACGATCTCAGGGATCAATACGCCAACTAGAATCGATGATGTAGGAATGGTGTTTTGTAAAAACGATGGAACAAATAATGAGATGTTCTTTCAAGACTCTCAAGATCCTGCAAAAGAAGTTCAACTGACTAGCGATGGTGCTATCGGAGGAGCGACAACAACGCTTCAATTGAGCAGTTTCTCTTATACCGCGAATATGCTTCCAACAGCATTAGCAGTAGTTCCTACTGCCGGAACATCTTATACTAGAGAAGTGAATTTTGACACTGTGAGTAAGGGAGGTACTGGACAATATACACTTATTACCGATGCTGTATTTACAAATGCAAACGTTTTTCTTTCTATTACCCCTGATGCAGTATCGGGGAATTCAGCAACAGCGATGATAGATGCAACTGTATCAATAGCGGCATCTGTACTGACTATAAAGGTAAAGATAAGAAATAAGGATGGCAACGATGTAAATGCAGGTTTTCATGTAATTGTTCACGGGGGGATTGTGTGAGCTATACGGCTTTTTTAATTGCTCCCTTTGGCACAGGCCTCGATAGTGATTCGGCCCCTTGGTTATTACCACAGGATGCCTTCAGTAACATTATCAATGGTCATATCCATCACGGAGTTATTGAGAAAAGGGAAGGTTACACAAAGCAAGGCGATATCGTTCATCAAGATCAGGCGAATTGGAAGATCACCGGAGTAAGTGGAGCCGACCCAGGGGTTGTATCCATCACAAGTGCTGTGGGCATATCCAATGGGGATATTGTTGAGATACGAAATGTAGTAGGCATGACCGAATTGAACAATAATCAATATACAGTAGCCAATGTCGGTGGAGCTTCTTTTGAGCTGGAGAATACTGATACGTCAAATTTCACAGCTTACGGCTCTGTAGGAGATGTATATCTCATTCCTCAAGATAGGGTAATGGGTCTTGAAAGATATATTGACGTCAATAATGTCAAAGAAGTCCTCGCATTCGATACTAAGCGAGCAGCTAAATTCGATGCTACCAATGAGCAATACGATCCTCTTGATTCAGCTGATATTATGAGCGGCAGCGCAACCGATTATATCTGGGCTGCTAATTGGGCCTCAACCGCCTCAACAAATGCAGCTACTTTATATAGAATCTATTTCACTAACGGTAAAGCCCTTTCAGGGGGTCTTGACGGGATTAGATTCTATAATGGAGGAACAACAACAACATCCTTTTCGCCGAGTATTAACGGCGTTACTACAATTAATGGCTGCAAATTAATATTCGCCTTTAAGCAGCGTCTTGTTCTTCTAAATACTACAGAAGGATCAAATACTTATCCGCAAAGAGCCAGATGGTCGCAAGCGCAAGGTCCTGCAATAAGCGATGGCTGGGATGACAGCGTAGCTGGTAAAGGTGGCTTTGTCGATGCACCTACAGGGGATCATATTCTCAGTGCTCAGTTTGTCCAGGATATACTTATCGTTCTATTTACCAATAGTGTATGGACGCTGCGTCCCACAGCCGATCCTGCTCTTCCTTTTAGATGGGATAAAGTAAATGATTTTCGTTCTTGCGATGGCAAGATGACAACCGAACAATTTGATAGGTATGTGGTAGGAGTCGGTATTAGAGGAATCACAGCTACTGATGGTATTGAAACTCAACGTCTAGATGAGAGGATAGAGGACTTCGTAAATCAAGAAATAAATGATAGCCAATTTGAGAAAGTCTTTACAAAAAGAAGTTTCGGCCAAAGACGTTTATGGATGCTTTATCCAAAGTTAGAATCTACAGAAGCAGATGCCGCTTTAATATATGATGAGGAATCCAGTGCTTTCTCCAAATATGACATATGTTTAAACGTTCTTGGCTATGGTGGAGCTGCGCAAGATTCTACCATGCAGGACTTTGGGGAAGACACTATGCAGGACTTTGGTGAGTCTACCATGCAGGACTTTTTCTTTGATGAAGGGTCAGAACTCTTTCTTGGAGGAAATAGGACAGGGGAAATTTTTGTCATGGAGCAAGGTGGCAGCGACAACCAGATTACTTTTACAGCAAGCATTGAGAATGTATCACAAGCAAATCCAGGCATTGTTCAGATGTCGGATGATATTGGTCTTTCCAATGGAGATATCGTTACTATTTCCGGCATATCGGGGATGACTGAATTAAATGATAGAGAATTCTTTGTTGCTAGCAAATCAGGAAATGAATTCGCCCTCCAAGGTGAAGACACTACAGGATTTACAGCTTATACAAGCGGCGGAACTGTAGGATCGACAAAAGGAGATAGCATTGAATTTGACTTAACCTCGGCTGCTTGGAATCCCTGGATGAGCGAAGGAAAGCAAGCTCAATTAGGATACATTGATCTCTTTGTCGATACTCATGCTACAACAATTTTAGATCTTGAATTCTTTGTTAATAACGAAAGCGATGCCTATGCGAAGAAGAAGATAAACCTTCTGCCCAATCTTTTTGAAAGAGCAGCCATTTCTAATATCTCTAACGCTAGCCCTGGACAAGTAACTGCTAGCTCTCATGGCTTAAATACATCTGACATAATTTATTTATACAACGTGGAAGGGATGCCTGCTGTTAATGGTATCTCCTACACCATAACCGTTGTAGACGGGGATAATTTTACTATAGGAATAGATACTACGAATTTTGGCGTGTACACAAGCGGTGGCGTTATAACAGAGCTTCCTTTCTCATCTTCCAAAGCTTGGAAACGAGTTTATGCTGGAGGAACAGGTTATCAGCACTATATGAAAATAAACTCATCGGGAAGAAACAGAGGGGTGAGTATACATGCATTCATGCCGTGGTTTAGGCCAAGGAGTGTAAGGCCGATATGACTTTACCAATTAACTCGATCCTTCCTTTGCATAGCGAAAAAATTAAAGCTGGCGGTGATGACTTAGACAAATATATTCGAGAGCTAGTTTTTACTCTTCAGCGTCAATATGAAGATGTAGCACAAGCCGTAAACGGTGATTTTAGACGTGACGTAGACGAGGGAAACAGAAAGTTTCAGCCTACAATAAAAGATACAGCTAAGCCAGGGACGACCTTTACCTATGATCATCAGGTAGGAATAGTCCTTAGAACAGGAATACTCGTGGATTTGTGGTTCGACGTAGAATGGATTGCAAATTCTGGAGACATTACCGGAAATATGTTTTTGGAATTACCGTATAAGGTAGCTATAACAAAAGAAAAACCATTTGTTGGAGTACTGCAAGCCTCTGTGTTTACCTACACTGGAGGAACTGAATGCGTGATTAATGCACAGTCGAACACCTTTCGCGGAGAAATCTGGAATACGGGAGATGGATTTCCGACAGCAAATCAAGGATCAGTAGCAGCCGGCCATCTAATAGGAAATTTACGCTATGTCGGACAGCAAATCGAAAGAAGTTGATTTTGAAAGTTTAAGATTTGTAAGGGTCTTTACTCCAGTACATGTACCTAAAGAACTTATCGAGCAAGTAGTCGATAGGGAATATGAAGTAGAGGATTGGTACAAATATCATGAAATTATTTGTCTTAGACAAACAGAAGCAGGGCCGCAGCTTAATCCTCTGTCAATGCTATATGTCATTGCCAATGAGAGAAATAAAGTTGTTGGGATGCTTTGGTGCGAAGTGGATACTCTTAGTAAAACTCTTGTGCTCCAAACGTTTTCTATGGATAGAAAATATTGGTGCCGAGGAAAGGCTGTAAACCTTGCAGCAAAAAAGACGAAAGAAATCGCTAAAGAATGTAAGCTAAAGAAAATTGTTTGGGCTACCAACTATCCCAGGCACTCAGAGCGATACGGATTTAAAAAAAGTAAATGTACAGTGATGGAATACATCGAGGAGGAAGAAAGTGGGTGATCTATTTATGGGATCTACTAAGCAAGTAGGGGAAGCTCCTCTTAGGACGCAGGAACAGCAGGACTTTCTGAGCCAAGCAATCGGGGGCCAGGGAGCAGGAGCGGGCCAAGCGTTCCAGGAGTTCTTGCAGCAGTTTGATCCAGAGCAATTCCAAAGCTTATTTCAGCAGGCGTTTATTGACCCTGCTATGCAAACCTTTGAGCAGCAGGTTTTGCCATCTATACAGCAAAGATTTGTGGATGTTAATGCAGGCTCATCGTCTGCTTTGAACCAGGCACTCGGACAGTCGGCAACCGATATTAGCACTATGCTTGGCACTCAGATGGGGCAGTTCTATCAAGGGCAGCAAGGAAACAAACTTAACGCTCTTCAGATTCTTAATCAATTGGCGTCACAGCAAACTATGGATCCTATTATCCAGCAAAAGGAAGGCATTCTAGGGCCTCTTATAGGAGCTGGCGCTAAAATGGGAGCTGCTGGTATCACAGCGTCTTCAAAAGAGGTCAAAGAGAACATTAAGGACTACAGCAATTCCATAGAGGATCTTGAACAATTGACAGTTAAAACATATGATTATATCGAAAAGGTTGGCGGTCAGAAGGATAAGGTAGGGCTTATAGCCGAGGATCTCCCCAAAGAATTAACATTGATGAAAGACGGAATTTTACATGTAGACCTATACGGCCTCATGGGACTGATGATTAATTCGATGAAAAACCTTAACGATAAACTTAAGGCAATTGAGGAGACCGTCTAATGCCAATACTAGTAGGAGACACATCAGGGCTTGCTCAAGGCATTAGCAGTGCCGGAGAGTCTTTAGCTAAGGGCTTAGAAAAAAGGGCAGAGCGACGATTACTCGGCCAGCAGCAACAGCAGCAGAGGGGTGCTCTATCCGGTGCTTTAGAGAAAGCTGATTTGACTACCCCAGAAGGACATATTCAATTCAGTAAAGACTATCTGGAAAGAGGTGGAGATCCATCGATTCTTAATACAGTTCTCAAGCCTTATCAGCCAATGCTAACGCAGCAAGCGCGTTCACAAGGCGCAACAGATTATATTAAGAGTGTATTTGATGGCAGAGAATTACCTGGACAGAGTTTACAGCCAGCACCACCCAATATGGATAGAGCTGCTGTAAGTGAAGATAATCCAATGATCGCGGATACATTGGATCTTCCTAATGGACAAGTAATTTCAGATGAACAAATTAGTCAATTAATAGCATCTCCCTATGAAGAAGCAAGAAGGCTTGGAGAAGACTATCGAAAGACGTTGAACACGAAACAAGAAAGAGAATACAGGCAAGATGCTGATATCAGAAAGGAACACCGAGCCGAAATACGCAAAATAGTTGATCCATACTCTGATTTTACTCTATTGCGAGACAAAGTGAACCGCATGGACCAGGTTATAGAATTAGTAGAGCAAGAGGGAACTAATTTCGATGACAACGCATGGAGAAATGCCGCTATAGCTCTAGTTGAAGATAGAGGAGGAGCATCGTTGGCAGATATTCTAAAAACTCCGGAGCAGCAGAAACTTTTTAGCCTACTAAGACCCTTATTTGGCACTAAAGAATTGGGAGGTAGCAACCCATCAACACGAGAAATGTTGATGACGCTTGCTACTCTTCCTTCATATACAAAGTCAAAAGAAGCAAATAGGTACATTGCTCAATTATTGAAGGGTTCGGCGCAAGAAGTTCTAGAAACAGCTAAAACAATGCGATCATTGAGAGATAAAAATATGACGGTCTCACAATTTCAAAGTGCCGTTGATAAAAAACTTGAACCAATTAGAGAGAAAAATCGTAAAACCCTTGATGTTCTAAATCAGATGTCATACCAAGCGCAAAAACTAGCAGGTGTAAAGCCTGAAAAAGGACGTGTATTCGTGTTCGACCCAAAAGGTGGTAAAGTTTTAGATATAGACGAGGGTGATGTAAAAGAAGCAGTTTCATTAGGAGCAATAAGATTCAATGCCAGGTAAAAAGAAAAAAAAATTCGATTTGGCCTCTCAGAAAGAAGTACTATCTTCTGCTGAGGAAGACCCCAACTATATTAAGCAAATAGCTACTGGGGCAGTTCAAGGAGCTGGGGACATTGCTGATATAGCGGGAACGATTGAAGGTGCTCTTCAATATCCCCTTACTAAAGCTCTTGGGACGGGAGATTCTAAAGATGTCGTATCGCCTGGACAAGCAGCTAGGCATAAAGCAGCTTTAGGAGGCGAGGATCTTTCCGAGTTCCAACAGCTTATGCTCTTGATGGATGATGACGATATCATGCCTCCACAACGTGTCCCAGGTGGTAGAGAAGCAGTATCCCAGGCTCTAGAGAAAATCCCTGAAGGTGGGCCTGTTCAAGAAGCGACTAGGCGTATTACGCGTTCAGCTCCAGGATTACTTGGCGGTCCTCTTCTATTTGCGGAAATGGCTGCCAGAGATCTCGCGGGGCTAGGAGGAAAAAAGATCGCTGAAAAAATGGGATTTGGGGAAACTGGTCAGGCCGTATTTGATCTAGGTTTCAGTTTGGCTCCTAATCCAAGGGAATTCATAGGGACTGGTTCTAAGCTGATGCAAATGGCGGCTACAGGCGAGGTAACCACTCAAAAGAAACTGGTAGAAGCTGCAAGAAAAATGGGGTGGTCCGAAAAAGAGATAGCTCCACTAGTGAGAGAAGGTTGGTTTGCTAATACTCTTAAGAAGATTTCCCCTAAAGGTGCGGCTACTGAGAGGGCGTTAGATAGAACAGCAGCAGCAGTTACGAGCAGTTTTGAACATGTAAAAGGCTCACAAGAAGCTTTGACAGTTGCTCGTCAATCTACTAAAAATAATTTTATAAAGAGAGTAGAGAGCCTACTTCCAGATATGACGGAAAAGGCGAAGCAAGCAATTGGTCCTGAATTGCAGACTCTTTATAAAGGAGAGATGAGAGGTAAAGATCTTATAGGTTTTTGGCAAAAGCTGAATAGGTATTTTAAAGAACTTCCTGAACTTCAGGCATTCAAAGGGCCTACGGGAAAAGCAATCAGGGAAATAAGTTCCAATCTAGCCAACAATTTTGAAATGGCTAATTCTCTATCTCAAAGATTTAGGACAGTATCAAAGGGGCTTAAGCCAAATCTTTTATCTCAGCTCATTTCTGCTGGCGAAATTGGAGTGGGCCTTAAGTCTTTATTAAGCTTTCAGTTACCTCTTTTAGCGGTAGGAGTAGCAGGCACAAGAAAGATTGCTGAATTAATGACAACCAATCCTAGGTTTATGAATCTTCATAAGAAGATGTTAACCAGCATAAATACTGGGCAGGCTAAGGCGGCTGAGAAAATTATGAATAGTATGATCGGAATGGTAGCAAAAGATTATCCGGAAGTAGCTTCTGAAATTCGAAAAACATCCATGGAAGAATTGCGAGAGTTGTTGCAGGCAGCTAGTATGGAAGAAGATATCGATTAGTCATCCTCATCATATGGAGTCCATCCTTTCTCGTAAATTTCTCTACGACTAGGATTAGGGCCTAATCTGGCATCATGAATAGCCGAGTATAGGAATAACAGAAAAGTTATTGCGATAGGTCCAAATAATATTATTATTAGTGCTGTAAACATTTGTTCTCTCCTATTTGTTATTTTCTTTACTTAATAACCGTTTTGCCACTTCTTCCAATGGGCTAGTTTTCTCTTTTCCCGATTTGATATCGGCGAGCGTTTTGTATGCCTCTTCGGATAGCAGCTCATCCTCGTAGTCC
>SDBT01005708.1_pt1 | contig 20826 bp, 31 predicted proteins | sample 2277101 | NCBI WGS metagenome assembly SDBT01 (sample SAMN10404973, study PRJNA504765) | marine sediment metagenome | isolation source: marine sediment core GS10_PC15, 103 cmbsf | place: Arctic Ocean: Southern Knipovich Ridge | collected 2010
AAATGGTATAGACGGATATATAGACGGCTATTTCCTATACGGTCTTACGTGAATTGGAGGTATGAGCAATATTACTTCAGAGTATTACATCATAAATTAATACTTAAAATGGACGAGTTTATCGCTTGGGGGGACGATATGACGGTTAATACGGGAAAGTTTGATAATATGGACCCAAAAAAGATAGGCGTGGGAGTTAAGGGGCTATTCGAATGACAAACACTGTTATCGTAATTGCCATCGGTAAGAGTAAAGAATGGGAGGCGTGCAAGCCTTCCGTTTTAAGCTATTGTAAGAGATACAACTTATCTTTAGAGGTTATTACACAACCTAAGTATGGCTTAGAGCCCTTTGATAAATTCTCTAATACCGTTAATCTATTTGAAAAGAATCAGATATACGAGCTTTTTGATACGTACGATAGAATATTACGCTTAGATTTTGACTTAATAATTACTCCTAAATGTCCAAACCTATTTGAGATTGTACCCGAACATAAGATTGGAGTAGTTTTTGAGGACGTAAATAGAGATGAGCGTATCTTAGCGATACAAGAGCGTTTAGGCGATGTAAATTGGAGAGAGAGATATATAAACGCGGGCGTAGTGGTCGTTTCTAAACGACATAGAGAAGTATTTAATACGACTATCGAGGAGATAAACGATATACAGAAAATAGAGGGTATTATTACTCCCGAACAAGATTATTTTAATTACGTGATTAGGAAATTAGGGTTTGAAATACACGAATTAAGCTACAAGTTCAATCATATACGGCATTTTCCCGCTAACCGATTTGATTCCTATATCATTCATTACGCGGGTTCGTGGGTATTTGACGAGGATTTACGATTAAAAATAAGCGAAAGGGTAGATAACGAGCTGTGGCGGGAAATGACTACCATACAAATGAAACGAGATTATAAAAAGTTAATAGCCCCTCCTATTGGTACTTGTATTACATACCCTTTAGGAGTATGTTCAAGCTGTATAACAAGAATTAATTGTAATATAAATCCAGAAAATAAAGTACGAGGTGTGTTGAATGAGTGAGAAGGATTTAGAGAATGAAGTGAAGGAATTTAGTATAGATGATACGGAGAAGGCGGTTGAGGAGCTTAAAGAGGACGATAAGCCTTTAGATTTTAAGAGCTTACGGGAACGATTACGGGGGATTATGAGATGAAGTATGAGTTTTTAGGGATGCTTAAAGATGGGGAGTTAAAGACCAAGATAAACGATTTGTTATATATTGGTAAAGAAATAACCTATTATATTGAACAGTGGGCGGATCACGGAGATCCTCAACACATTAAACGAGAGAAAGTAGTGGAATATATTAATAAAGTGAAGGGGATGTTAGAGGAATGAACGCCAAGCGTATATTACCTCAATTAGAGGACTTATTCTCGTATCACGGAGAGTTCTTAGTTTCTTCGAGCGCTACGCCTTCGCATAATCATCAAGTAAATGAGGAGTTATTGATGATGGAGAAGGAGTTAGCGTGCGATGTGTATATACAGAGGGATAAGGAGAAGTACTTATGAATTATAATCAACAAACTGGGAATCCCATGAAATCCGTAGGGGTACGGAAAGGATACGTTCCGTTTGGGGAGCTACCCCCCCAGGTTGAGAATTGTAGGGAGAGATACTTATGAGAAAGAAAAGAGAGAAGTTAATATTAGAACAAATAGCTTTAGAAGCAAGTCCTAACTTTAAAGGGTATAAAGGAGTTACGATAATTACTTATGGGGGATTTGGGCATAAAACGATAACTCCAGACGATATTGATAATTACAAAAAGGAGCATGGATTATGATTGAATTACTCCAAACCTTCTTAGTCCTATGGTTTTTACACGCTTTAGCTGACTTTGCGTTCCAATCAGACGCAATGGCTCAAGGAAAGAATATTAAGAACGAGATTGCGAATTGGAATAAGTGGGTTCACGCGTTAAAGCGAGATCCTAAGAAATATAAGAAGTGCTGGTTCTGGTGGCTCTCTGCTCACGCTTTAATCCAAGGAGGTTTAATCTTTTTAGTATTTGGGAATTACTGGATATTCCTTATCGAAGTAATAGCTCATTTTACGATTGATTTTCTCAAATGTAATGAGAAGCTTAACCCACATCAAGATCAAGGATTACACATTAGTTTGAGAGTATTATATGCATTTCTAATAGTGGGAGGGATGTAAATGAGCGAAGAGAAATGTAAGGATTGTATTGCTTATCAATACGATGTAGAATTTGGAGATATGTGTTCTGCTATCTTATGTGTTAAAGAATACGATTACGATGTAGAAACAAGAATATATACGGAGATTAAGAAATGAACATTACTTACACAGAAGAAAAACAATTCAACAATAAACTACTTCAAATGTGGAAAATTGAGATTACTATTGCCTATAATCATAAGAAATATGTAGTGAAATGGGAGATATTTAAGTTTAAAGAGGGTTTAGTTAGAAGTTTTAGGAATAAAATTTACACTAAAGAGAGGAATTATAATGAGTAGTCTCTGGTCTAACGGGTTTGAATCGTATCTAAGAAAGTTTTTAGAAGGATACAAGTGTCACCTATGTGGAGGCGACTTGTACTTCTTCAACGGAGCGGCTTACAATAACCCCTCTTTAGAAGCTATTTACCGCTGTAAGAAATGCGATAAAGTTAATTACCTCATGCTTACGGATTGTAATAGATGTACCGATAAAAGAGCTATACCTATTGAAGAGATATTTGAAATAGATGAAGAACTTACGGAAGAGTACCTTGGAAAAGTATCAGATATAGTAGAACCGGATACTCATTGTTGCGAATGTACTCGTGAAGAAAGGCACATGATACACATTCAATACCCAGACTGTGCTTGTAAGAAAGAAAAATATATATTAAATAAAAATTATTAGGTGATTGAGAAATGAACACAACTTACATTGGAGAATACCTATTCAAATTACCCCAGAGTGGTTGGTCGTGTTGGACTAAGGAGATGTATTCTCATAAGATTAGATACACTAAACCTGCTCGAAGTAGTCGGGTTGGTAAAGCGAGATTAAGAAGAAGGAAAAGAACGAAAACCTTAGAATACGCGAAACAGCGAGGGTTAATATAGCTAACATGACCGATGAGAAGCCTCTAAGCCCCCCCGATAAGATTGCCGCCTCTTACTACGAAGGACTGAAGCAGAAGGCGTTAGCTCCTATTCAGAAGCTTAAACTAGACATGGGATTTCAAGCAACTTCTACAGCATCTAGAGATAGAGATTTTAAGCCAAGAATATTCAAATCTAAAAAAGAAGCTGAGAAGGATTTTGTTGAATTTGTCGGTTTTAGAGGGTATTATGAGAAAGGACATCCCATTATAGATGTTTTTCATACTTATGAAGAAATTGAAGTGATCGATCCCAATACGGGAGAAGTTATCGAAATTGAACGAAAGTATAATTTTAAACATAAAAAACATAAGGGTAAAGCCCATCCTGCTCCTATTGATGAGAAGAACGTATTCTGGGGAATACTCCCTCACGAAGTTGAGGCTTTCCATGAAATACGGAGATATTTAATTACAGGAATAATGTTTAAATGGCCTAGAGGTGCGGGTAAAACATATGTAGCGTGTTGGTTTATTGAATGGTCAATGAGTCGGCTGGGATATCCTTGGTTGTATTTAAGTGAAACGGCTATAATGAACGATGTAGCGTTTTGGATTTGGACATGGGCTAATAATACTAAACAAGTTAAGAGTTCTCAAAAAGGAGATAAACAGAATACTTACACTCAATTTGAATTACATAATGGAGCTGTTCTGAGAATATATCGTTATTTAGATGAGAAAAGCGTAGGACAGCATGGATGGTATTTAGCGTTTGACGATATTGTAAAGAGAGCTTGGGAAGATCGTCCTTCTGAAGTCAAGAAAGCTAAAATGCAATGGACTTATTCTTTATCGAATATTAAGCGAAAGGGATTAATGGTATTTGGAACGAGAAAGTTTATGGGAGATCCTTTAGAGTTTTTAGAGAAAGTTCTTCCAAAGATGTATATGAATGTAAAAACTCCTTATATTATGGAGGGTACTTTTCCAGATTGGACAATACAATACGATTCTGAAGGAAAAGAAATACTCTGGTGTCCAGAACTTTATACTCATGAGAGTTTAGACGAAAGAAAGATTACTCCTACGGATGACGATGTTGATCCAATGGAAGCCTTTAAAGCTGAAATGATGCAAGATCCACGAGCTCTTGGAGGTAGGATGGTTTCTCCAGATGATATTACGTATAGGATGAGACCACATCATTCAGAAAGTGTTAAAAAGGTAGGGATTGGAGTAGATTTATCGTGGGCTGATACTAACGATAGTTCTGATATGTGTGGGATTATTTCATGTGTAATGCATTCTGAGACGATTGAGAAGATAGAATACAAACGCTTTACCATGATTAAGACGGATGTTCGTAGGATGCCCATGTATGATGAGGTTAGGGATGAGAAGTTTAGGAAAGGAGTATTTACCGTTATAGAAGAGCATTTTAATTTTCTCTCAATGAATTACCCTAATATTCCTTTAATTATAGCAATTGAAAGAAATTCGGGAGGTATGATAATTATTAAAGTTGCTCAGAGAGAGAGATTTAAGTGGATTCGAAAATGCGTTACTGACAAGAAAGAAGCGATTAAATGGGATAAAGAAGGTAATACGAATGTTCTTATAGGAATTACACATAAGAAAAACAAAATTGCGAGAGTCTATGGAGAATTACAAAACTCGATCAAGTATCATGTAGAGCATGGAGGACATGAGATGCAATTCGATAATATGCTAGATGGAACGGAGTTTATGAAACAATTAGTTAGGTTTCCGAAATATAGACACGATGATGGGCCAGATGCGGCAGGCATGATTAAGGACGAGCTTAATAGGCGATGGACTAAGAAACATAAGGTTAGAAGTATCATTGCGGAACGGATGGAGCGAAAGAAAGCAAAACAGCAGAAGCAGTGGGAGTTGGACAATTACCCTTGGTTAAAACAGCAGAAGATCGCTCAGAAGGCGGATCGGAAGATGAGATTACAAATGAAGAAATATGGATTGTGGAATCCCGAGAACGATAATAAATAGGAGATGGATAACATAATGAAAGCAGGAAGAGGAAATTCTAAGAGATTAAATGACGAGCGAGTTAGTGTTTCTCGTCTTATACTAAAACCTAAATTTGATTTTGCGATTAAAAAGGCAAACGAATTGATTCCAGACGAAATACCTATTGGAGAATTTATTGAAACGGTTAAAAGTATATTAATAGATAATTTAAAGAATCAGAATAGAGAGCCTATCAAGAAACGAGAGCTCTTTTTCAAAGATTGGATAAAAAAAGAATTAAATATAAAGGATGTAGATATAGAATGGAAAAAATAGAAAAACAGTTAAGAGATCAATTACAAGAATATATAGAGGACGGAGAGTGTTTATATACGTCTATTGGAGATAAGGTTTTTGATGAGGAATTAAGAGAAAATACTAAATCGGTTAGATATGTTTATGAAAAGCTCCCTTTATGGAATGGAGGCATGAATTGTAATTTATGTTATGAGACAATTCATTATTTAAGTCCTAAATTACCTTCTGGAATTGATTTAGGGACTTCATTTAGTAACCGTTTAGATAATAAGGTTCGGGCAATTGCTCAACCTATTTTATATTTATTTTATAGAGAAGTAATTGAGAGAGAAAGACTAAAGGAAATAAGAGAAGAGAGAAAGAAAAATGGAAAAATACGAATCAGAACTAGATTACATCGTTAAGTCGCTCGATTTTTTGAAAGAGCAACACGCTACGAACTTAGCGACCGTAAGAGATAATAAAGAAGAAATGGAATTATTACAAGAGAGTATTCCTAAGATTACTTCGCCTAGACTACAAAAGGCGGGTTGGAAAACTTTTAACCATTTCAGCGAGCAGAATACGTTATTGAATAATAAGATTAAGGCTATTCGAGAAGATCAGAAATGGAATAGACGCTTGTATAAGATCGTAGTGGAGTGGATGAAAACTCATGAATAACCAAGACGACCTACTTAAGATGTTAGGGATTGAATCTAAGGTTGAGAAGAGAACTTTTGAAGAGTTATTACGCACTATTGATAAACCTTACATTGAAGAGATATTTGAGACGGGATTTGAGAGTGGGGCTTTTAACAGAGCGAATAATAGGAATGTAGTAAGGTACGATTGGAAGGGTAAGACCTACATGATTGTGAGGTTCGAGACTTGATTATAATTCTTGAGAACGCTATAAATTACAATACCTTAGAAGAAGCTATGGAGATGATCCAAAAAGGTAAGGAAATTACTACTAAGACGGGAGTTAAGACTATGAGTAAATTTCAACGCTATAATAAGGATAACTTACTTCAAGTAGAGGATTTAGAAGTAAGGGAATATTGTAGAAAACGGATGCTCAGTAAAGAAGATGCGTGGGATCTATTCGATTACGGTAAGTCTATTGGACAAGAAGTTTTCTTTACTCCTATGTATGATTGTATTGCGGAATTAGAAGAAATGGGGATAGAATATTACAAGATTAGACATTTTGATAGGCTAAACTGGGAATTACAACTACCTATAGTAAAATCTATGAAACCTACATTTATCTCAATGAATAGTAAAGAAGATTATAGATATATCATGAAATATGCCAATACTTTTATTCCCTTATACTGTGTTCCTTCTTATCCCGCTAAAATAGAGGATTATCCTTATATTTTAGGTCATTATCAGGGATATTCAGACCATGTAACTGATTTAGAATTACTTAAATTTTCTATGAAAAACAATATAGAATACTTCGAGCGCCACATGTGTCTCACTAAAGAGGGTTGCTTAGAAGCCGAGTGGGCTAGTACTTTTGAAGAGTTAGAGGTGATATTAAAATGATTAGACGATGGATTAAAAAGCATAAAGAATACCCCTTTAAATTAGTAGATAAGAAAGGTAAAGAGATTATTATACCAATTAACGAAGATTTAACGGAATATTTAGAAACAACCGAGAAGGTTATTTCATTACAATACTTCTTAGAAGTTGCGTATGGTATTGAGATAGAGATTGGATGGAACGAGGATATAGAAGGTATTTTAGAGAGTTTAGAACATTTGGAGAGTGTTTTGAAATGAATAAAGAATATTTATTACAATTACTTGATTTGAACAATAGAGTTCATAAGAGCAGACCTTGGATAGAAGCATGTCCAAATTGCGGTTCTGAAGGTAATTGGAAACATAATTACGAAGATAAAGAGACATTCGAAGACGCTCGTTGTTGGTTATGTGGGTTTAATCCTAAGAAATATAGGGAGTTGATAAAAGAAATTGAAAATATTTGAGAAAGAACTCGCAATCTGGAAATTACACTCAGATAACAAGCTTGTAGAGGCGCTTCCGCCACATTTAGATATAGAGCTTACTAATAAGTGTAATTTGGATTGCGATATGTGTCCTTACCACGGAAAGGATAAAGTATTCGAGCAGAATCCTTGCGATATGGATTTCGATATATATAAGGAGATCATTAACGAAGCGTGCGAGAAGAACGTAAGAAGCGTTAAGTTATCCTTCTCTGGGGAACCCTTACTTTACCCTCGCTTTATAGAGGCGGTAAAGTACGCTAAGTGTCGAGGCTTACAAGTGAATATAAACTCCAATGGAACGCTTATAAACAAGAAAACCGCAATACTCCTAATGAAAAGCCAATTGGACGTTATTATCATAACAGATTACAACTTAGGTGCGCAAATGAAGGGTATGGCAATTCTACACGCTCAAAAACAAGTTGTTAGAATAAAGCATCCTTATGTGGTAATAAAGACTAACAACCCTCATAGATTTAACAATATAGCTAACGAAGCCGTTCCTTTAGGGTATTACGATTATTCTAATTTACAGGAAGACTTCGGGAAATATAATTTCTGTTGCGGTATGCCTTGGCAACGATTACTTATCTTAGCTGATGGGAGCGTTCTATCGTGTGCTTGTGGTATGGGGTTAGTAGATTTACAACAATCGTATTTAGGGAATATGAATCATAGTAATACTTTGGAATACCTATGGAAATCCCATAAAATGAACTTTTTAAGGGTTTGTCACGAGAATAACGAGAGTCATTGGTTTAAAATGTGCAGAGTCTGCCCTACTCGGAATAATATAATAGAGGGGTTAGATTAATGAATAAATGTAAAATACTCGTACCTATAGGTTGTAGGTCAGATGAGGGGATAAGTGCTCCGATTATTAGGAGATTGAATGAAACTGATTGGTGTGAAGTAGATATACCTTGTATGGTCGCTTCAGATTTCTTTAGAACATATGAAGAGGTTAAAGATCATTTTGAGATATATGAAAAGCCCGATTTAATGCTATGTGTAGGGGATAGAGTAGAAATGACCGCTGCTGCATGTGCTGCTTTCCATAATAATATCCCTATTTGTCATTACGGTTCGGGAATAATTAATACTCCTCTTTCTACTTTCGATGATACTAATAGACACTGTATTACTTTATGGTCTGATATTCAATTATGTGAGAGCTATGATGCAATGACACGAACCAGATATTTAGTTGATACAATAAAAGAATCTAACGCTCACGAAGTCGGTATTACTCATTTAGATGATTTAATAATAGATGAATCATTAGTACCTAAAGAACCTTATGATTTGATATTATACAACCCTATTATTTCTAAAGAGATTCTAATAAAAGAGATAAATCAAATTAAATCGATGTTTAAATTACAAAACATAATATGGGTTAATTCTAACCCAGATCACTTTGAAACGAAAATAGAAGATGTATTTACAATGAACGATTATGAAAATGTGAAAAGATATCATGTGGATTTACCAAGAGAGCAATACATAGGGCTTCTAAAGAACTGTTCGAGATTTATTTCAAATTCAAGCGATACATATTATATAGCTCCCTACTTTCTTAAACCAGAGCAGATTATCATGATTGGCGATAGAAATAAGGATAGAAGTACCCCTAAGAAGTTAGAAACGGGAGCTTCAGATAAAATAGTAAAAATAATTAAAGAATATTGGAGGAAAAAGAATGCCTAAAACAGTAGCAATAGTACCTTGCCGGAAATATAGCAAACGCTTACCTAATAAGAATAAATTACCTTTCTGTGGTAAGACCTTAGTTCAATGGTCGGTAGAGTTAGCCTTACAACTGGATTTCGTAGATGAGGTAATCGTAGCTACGGACGATGAGGATATCATTGATATTATTATAGATCAATATTTAGGAGAAGAGAAAATAAGAATCTACGAAGATACATTAGCAGGGGAAAATGGGAGACCTACGAGAGATATTGTTAGGGACGCTTTAATAGGGTATTCTACAGAAACAAGGGTAATTTGGTTGCAACCTACGACTCCCTTGAGGACATTGTATCAAGTATCTCACGCGTATGGGATATATAAGAAAAGATGTTCAATGCCTCTTATTTCAGCGTATATAGATCGAGAGAATATGTGTTTTCAGCATAATGGAGGGATTTACATCTTTACTCTAGCTGTTGCGTTATTAACTCGTGATATAGTAGGCGGGGAGTTTATGTGCGTGTATTTTATGCCTAAAGAGGATTCTATAGATATTGACGACATTAACGATTTTAGAGAAGCAGAGAAACGGATGGAGGAGCGACTTAGAAATGATTGATATTCCTTATCATAGACCTTACCCTTTAAATCATGAGGATAAGAGTAAGATACACGCTCGATTGAACGATATCTTATTCTCGGGACAGCTTACGAATGGAAAGTATGTAAGGGAGTTAGAGGATACGATTAAAGAGGTATATCCAGAATTTGAATATGTCTTAATTACTAATTCTTGTACTCAAGCTCTTATTTTAGGGTTGTATTTCTTTCAATTGGATACAATGCGTAAGGCGAGTATTTCTCTGCCTTATTTCATATGGGAGAGTGTTCAAAATGCATGTGGAATTACGGGTTATGATGGTAGGTTTTATTTTGATATAGATCCTAATACTTGGCTCCCTATTGAAAGGATTGAGTCCTATTATCCTAAGAATTTAAAAACAATTTACCTAAATACTTTTGGAAATGTAGGAAAAAGCATATTTGAAGATAAAGATGTAATTTACGACTCTTCACATTGTTTTGGGGCAAAATTACAACATATTAATGCTTTAGCTCATTGTATTTCGCTTGCTCCGACTAAATTGATTACTTCGGGAGAGGGAGGTGTAATTCTTACGAATCATAAAAATTTTTATGAATACACTAAAGAAAGAAGAGATAAATGCTCGCGAATGACGGAGAGTAATGCTATTATAGGATTACAAACGCTTACTCATTTAGATGAGGTTTTAGAATGGAAAAAGAAAGTTTATGAGTATTATAAAGAGAATATAGAAGGACAGTTTCAAGAAATCCCTAAGAATAGTAATTATAATACAATAGGCTTTTTAAATACTGAGAGTTTAATCATTCCAGAGCATATAGAAACTCGGCAATACTATAAACCCATAGCTTATGTTCCAGATTCAAATGCTCAGAAAGTATATGATCAGATAATATGCCTACCGTCTTGGTATGGTGTAGATTACGAACAAATAGTGGAGGAGGTTAAAGATGTTCCGAAATAAAACGATAATATTAAGAGATAATCAAAAAATAAGAAAAAAGAAATGTACTAAATGTCATAAATTTATTCCATTAACTAAAGAATTTTTTAATCGTGATAAAACAGCAAATGGAGGTAAAAATGATAAAATATTTGAAAAAATCAAAAGAGGAGAATCATAATTTTTAGAGATCGAACGATAATAGTGTTTGGAGGCACTGGCACGATCGGGAGCTTAATTGTAGAATACTTAAAGACTCAAGAACCCTACGCTATACGAGTATTTACCAACGATGAGAACTCCTTATACGAAGCCAAGAAGAGATGGGGTACTAATAATGAAATGCGCTATTTCCTTGGAGATATAAAGGATTATCAGAGGGTATTAGCTTCTATGAATAGAGTGGATTACGTCTTTAACTGTGCCGCTATAAAACACGTTCCATTCGCAGAGGACAATCCTTTAGAAGCCGTAAAGACTAATGTTATAGGATTACATAATATCCTCCAAGGATGCCTTTTTCATAAGGTACTTAAGGTATTACATATATCCACGGATAAAGCAGTAGAACCAACATGCGTAATGGGAAATACTAAAGCAATTGGAGAGAAACTACTTCAAGTGTGTTGGAGTCAGAACCCTTATATTAAAATGGTATGCGTAAGGTTAGGTAATGTGTGGGACTCCCGAGGTTCAATAGTACCTTTAATTAGAGAATGTGAGAAACTACAAAAACCCATTCCCGTTACATCTATGGAAATGACTCGTTATTTCATGCAACCTAACGAAGTAGTGGAGTTTATCATGTTAGCCTTTCGAGAGGGGGGAGATGGAGAGTTATTTATCCCTAAATTGAAAATAGTAAAATTAAGTGAAGTTATAAAGGGTGAAGTAGGAATACAATACCCTATAAAGGTAATTGGATTAAGAAGGGGAGAGAAACTCTCCGAGAAGTTAATTACTGAAGAGGAATTAACGTATTGTATTGAGAACGAAGAATATTGGATAATACCAAATAAATTACAGGTTTAAAGAATGCAAGAAATGGAATGTATTTATGGATTAGAAAATGGAAATATAGATTTCCCTAAGAAAGTAGTTGTAATCGGAGCGGGAGGTTTCGGGAGGGAATGTGCTGAGGTTTGTAAGAGACAGTTTTTACATTCGAGAGATGTAGAATTAGTAGGTTTCTTAGATGATGATGAGAATTTACATGGTAAGTATTTTGAGGGGATTAAAGTATTGGGAGCTTTAAACTGGATTCATACTATTAATTACCAACCCTATTTTGTAGTGGGGCTTGGAGATCCTAAGATACGAGAGGGGCTTACTAAGAGGGCTATAGGTTTAGGATATAAACCCATTACGCTTATAGATCCTACCGTAGTAATCTCAACGGGAGTGAAGATTGGTAAAGGAGTAGTTATTTTACCGAATGTAAATCTTGCTATAGGTTGTAAGATTGGAGATCACGTTCATATTAATTATAACGCGGTAATTGGTCATTTCACGGAAATTGGAGAATATACTACTATTGGACCTTCAGCGAATATAGTGGGGGATGTGAAAGTAGGAGAGATGTGTTATATAGGAACGAATGCGACAGTTCTACAAGGAGTAAGTATAAGTATAAATAATGTCATAGGAGCTAATGCGTGTGTCTTGAAAGATACAGAAATGAATAGTACCTATGTAGGAATACCGGCTAAGAGGTTAAAATAAAATGTTAAAATCAAAAGAAGAATACTTGGAAAGTATAAAAAGGAAGAAGAAAGTCTTCTTATTTGGAGAGCAAATAGAGAAGCCGTGGGAACACCCTATAATAATCCCTACGATTAACTCAATAGCAATTACCTATGAGTTAGCGAAAGATTTTAAGTATAAGGAGTTAATGACCGCTAAATCTAATCTAACGGGAAATACTATTAATAGATTATCTCATATACATCAATCCATCGATGATTTACTCAAGAAGATTAAGATGCAGAGGTTTATAGCTCAGAAGGTATCTGGATGCTTTCAGAGGTGCGCGGGATGGGATTTAGCGAACGCTACTTATAGTTTAACGTACGAAATAGATTTAGTAAAAGGGACTAATTACCACGAAAGATTTAAGAAGTTCTGGCAAATGATTCAGGAGGAGGATTTAACGGTAATAGGGAGCTTAACTGATCCTAAAGGAGACCGTAGTAAATCTCCTTCTCAACAAATAGACCCCGACTTACATCTAAGGATTGTTAAACAAGACGATAAAGGAATTACCGTTAGAGGAGCTAAGATGCATTTAACGGGGATATTGGGAGCTCATTACTGTGTAGTAATGCCTACAAGAGGTATGAAAGAGACCGAGAAGGATTACTCTATGTGTTTTGCGATCCCAACGGATCATCCCGACCTTACAATCATCTATGGAAGACAATCGTGCGATATGAGAAAGCTTGACGAGGATACTACGGATGTGGGTAATTTCAAGTACGGTTCTCATGAATCTATGGTTATTTTTGACGATGTATTTATCCCTAACGATATGATTTTCCTAAACGGAGAATATCAATTTGTAGGGGAGTTAGTGAGTAGATTTGCGGGATACCATAGGCAATCGTATGGAGGGTGTAAGCCGGGAGTAGGCGATTGTATTATAGGAGCTACTAATCTTTGTGCTAAACACTTAGGGATTGATACTAAGACTAATATTAGGGAAAAGATTACAGACATGATACATTTGAACGAAACTATTTACTCTTGCGGAATTGCGTGTAGCGTCTTAGGCTTTCAGAGAGCGGCGGGTAATTACGAGATGGATATGCTCCTTGCGAATAACTGTAAATTGAATGTGACTAAGATTCCCTATAAGATTGCTCGAATTGCCGATGAAATAGTAGGTGGGATTGTATGTAATTTGCCTTCTATAAAGGATTTTAATAACGAGATTACAGGACCACTAATGAAGAAATACTTAGCTACTTGCGAAGGAGTTAAACCTTTAGATCGCTTTAAGGTAATAAGGTACTTGGAAAGTATGACTATGGGGTTAGGGAGTGTGAGTTATCTTAAAGAATCTCTACATGGGGCGGGGAGCCCTCAAGCCCAGAGAATGATGATTTATAGGATGGCTAAGTTAATAGAGAAAGAAGGGTTTATAAAAGAATTGTTGGATATTGATGATAAATGAAAATACAACGATGTAAGAAGTGTCTCATGACTGACCAGAGGCTAAACCTTCAGTTTGATGAGAAGGGAGTTTGTAATTCGTGTAATCAGTTCGATTACTTAAAAAAGGTTGATTGGTCTAGCCGTTGGTTAGAATTGGATGAGCTATGTAGTAAGTATAGGAAAAGAGATGGCTCTTACGACTGTGTTATTTGTATAAGTGGAGGAAGAGACTCTTATTATCAAGTACATTTATTTACTGAATTATTAGGGATGCATCCTTTAGGGATAATGATTGATAATACTTCTTGGACGGAGACAGGACGAAAGAACTTCTATACCTTATCGGAACGGTATGATTTGGATATAATAACTTTTACAACCAGCGTAAAGAAAATGAAAGAAGAGTCTCGAAAGTCGTTCTTAGAGCATTGCCATCCGAATATATTCTGGGATAAGGTACTTTATCAGAAACCTTTAGAATTAGCTCAGAAACTTGGAATTAAATTAGTAATCTGGGGTGAGGATACTAATCTATTTGTAGGGAGTGGGGGCGCTACGGAAACTCCCAACGCTAAGAGATTATTAGAAGATCCTTTAGAATTTCCCGAGTTAGAAGTTATTTTTACTTCTTATTACGTTCCTTGGGATAGATTTGAGAATGTAAGGATTGCGAAGTTAAATGGATTTAAAGGATTCATGGAAACTAAGGAATGGAGACGGGAAGGATTCATAGAGTTATTTGAGGATGAGCAAGTGGATACTATAGGATATTTGATTAATCAATATACTAAGTTTATTAAATTCGGTTATTCTACTATGACTGAATTATGCTCTAATGCGATTAGGTTGGGAATGATGACTAGAGAGCAAGCTATAGAAATTGTAAATACTCATGATTGGAAAATAGACCATAAAATGTTTGTAGATTTCTGTAAATATCTTGAGATTAGCCCAAAAGTGTTTTGGAATACTATAGATAAGTTTGCTAATAAGGAACTACTCGAAAAGATAAATGGAGCATGGAGGCTTAAGAATGAAGCAGAATAAGAAAACTTACGAAATAATATGCCCGTGTTTTTGGATAGACCAAGACCACTTCGAAGACAACCTCAAATCGTGGATTCAAGAGATTAAACCTACTAAAATACTCTTAGGGGTAAATAAACAGAATATCTTGTCATATCTAGAGGAAATACAGAAAAAATACCCTGTAATAGAACTAATTGATCAATTACATTTAAGTACTCTTGGAGGCTGTTTAGCCGATTTAATTAAGAAAGTTCAAACGGAGTGGTATGTGTATGTCCATACGGATGTTAGGATTACGCCTTATGCTTTCTTAATAATGCAACAATATCAGAAAGAAGATGTAGGAATTATAGAGTCTCATAGAGAACATTGGGATGGGAAGGTTAGATATATTCGAGGAGAGGATTTACCCGCACATATAGCTTCGGATTACTATTTTAGAGATCGTTCTTTTAGTGGATTACAATTGATTCAATTAAAAGCTATTAGGGATTTAGTAGAGAGATTAGAGGACGACTTCTTATATCGGAACGAAGACATGATATTTCATGCAGAATGTGTTAAGAACGGTTATAGATATTGTAAAACATGGGCTATGCATATTCATCAAACTAATAATAAAAAATGGTCTATAGATGATCAAACAACTCATAGAATGCAATATAAGGGGTTTATTAAATATACAGAATTAAGCGATTTAACGGAATATGCATGTTTGTCGGCTATTAAATATATAAAAACTAAATATAAAGAACCCCTAGATGTGATTATTTATTTTTGTTATAGTCATAGTAATGAATGGGCTGAGAAAATAGCAAAGGTGTGGGATTCATTAAAATAAAAGAGAGAATATTAGATTTAGGATGTGGAACTAAGAAGACTCCTAATAGTTTTGGAGTAGATGTTGTCAAATTGAAGAATGTTGATTTAGTATATGATTTGAATCAGATTCCGTGGCCTTTTGAGGATGAGCAATTTGAAAAGGTAATCATGAACGATAGTTTAGAGCATTTAGATAAACCTATTGATGTATTGAGAGAAGTATATAGGATATTAAAACCTAGTGGAAAAGTGGAGCTTAGAGTTTTATATTGGAATCATAAGTATAACTACTCTGATCCTCAGCATAAACACGCTTTTGCGGAAATGTATTTCGACTTCTTTTGTGGTAAAAAGGAGCGAGAATACTATATGGATTACGCTTTTTCAAGTGTAAAAACTGATTTTCATTTTACTCACGAAGCCATTATGGAATTCGGAGTCGATAGAGAAAATCTTATGAAGAAAGCTCACTTCTATTGTAATATTATAGATGTAATGTATGTAACCTTAAAGAAATGAGGAAATAAGAGATGATGAAAATAATAAATAAAAGGGGGGAAAAATGAATATTATATTCATAAGTATGGAAGGATGTGGAGCCTCTTCTATAAGCCCTTTAATCTCCCAGATGCATGAGGTATTCTATGGTAAAAGGATTCAATGGTCTATGGAGATTAGTAGGGTATTAGCGAGCTCTAATGATTATATATTCCCTAAAGGATTTGTTGGGGTATATTATGTGAATCCTAAGAGAGTTTTAGAGCGACCTTTTGATAAGGTGATCATTTTACAACGTCCCTTTAAAGATATTAAAAAAAACATTTATGCTAGGTTAAATAGAGAAAAAGATGAAGAAATGGAAAGAAAAATAAATTTTTATTATGAATTAATATATGAACAAGAATTAAAGGATGAGAGGGTATTTAAGGTAAATCTACAAGATTTCGCAGATTATCCCGTAGCTACGTTCTCGGACTTGTTTGATTTTTTAGGATATCCGAGGAAACATAGACCTCTTATATTTCCTTATCCGATATGGCATCATTCTGAATCTGAGCCTCTCAATCCAGATACTCCTAAACTACATAGAGACTGGATTAAAAGAAGTACAATTCTAAGGAAAGGGCATGAAGAAGAAATGATTGAGAAGGATAACTATACTCAAATGGTTAATATACCTGTCATAGATCCCTACAAACTTACTCCCGAAGAGTACCATTATCAAAAAGGAACGGTATATAGAATTGGGAGAGGTACGGAAGATACCTTGGAGGTGTTAAATCTTGTCTAATAAATATATCTATAGGGATTACATTAATACCCTCCCGAAAGAAAAAAAAGTAGTAGTTAAAATAGAACCTATGAAAGAGAAAAAAATAAAACCTGTGAAAAAGAATGAAATAGGATCTCTTACTCAAATATTATTTATAGGGCCAAAACAAATACATAAATGCCATACTACGGAAAATCTATACGATTGTGCTGTAGCGAAAGGATTTGATGTAAGGTATTTATGCCCAGACGATTTGAATTTAACGGATAAACAGAAAGCTCGAACGAGCGAGTATTACTTATCTAACATACAGAAGCTCTTAGGAGAGTGGAAACCTCAGATGATTTTCATTGACGATTGTTGGGTTCTCTTTAGGAATACCTTAGCTATACCCGTATTCTACAATCACATGGCATATATGAGACCTCCAATGGTAAATCATCCTACGGTGTTGTATCTATACCACGAGGATATTCTTAAATACTACGAGCACTTTTATACGGATTGGATGGCTCAAATAGCTCATAAGAAGGTGTTGTATGTCGCGTATAACCCTTCTGTGTGGAAACCTATGGATAAGGAATATACGGGTATTAACGCTTTCGGTGGGAGAGAGGGGTTCCAAGGCTCTTATAAGATTAACGAGATCATGGTAATGGCAGAGGTAAGGATATTAGAACAAGAGCATAAGAAGTATAAGAAGTTAGGGCTGAATTACTTCGAGGGGCAATGGGACGACAATACCTATCGGAAAATGATGCCTAAGTGCGAGGCGTTATGGGTTAATCTGAGTACGAGACAGATTACTTCTAGAAGCATGTTAGAATGCATGGCGACTAAAACGCTCTGTATGATAAAGACGCAAGAGGAGAAGGGTAATTTTAGGATTGAGGAAATACTCGCTAAGATGGATTTGATTAAAGGAGAGCATTATATAGGAGTAGATAAGATTAGCGACTTACCAAAAGCCTTCAATGAGACGACTAATAAAAAAGAGATTATAAAGAGGGCATACAATGCCGTATCTAAGAAGCATACCTACACGAATCGAATGGAGGAGATTGTTCAGATGTATAATGAGATTATGGAGACTAAGAGAAAGAAATGAAACGAATGGAATATGTAGAGAAGACTTGTAATTACTGCTACGACTGTAATCGGAATTATCCCTTGGATATTCAGTATTGTTTGAAATGCGGAACTAAGATGTTTCCCGTACCGTATAGTCCGTTGGATGTTAAGAAATAAATATATATTTTTTTTACTTCTATTCTTATTATACAATAGTTTAAATAAGAATTAATCCATATTATAATCATACTATACTATAGTTACAACTCGTTTTACGATATCTAAAAAGGTGGCGTGCTGTGTCTAACGGATAAAAAAACCGACCAATCTCAACGTAATCATTACGAGCAATAGCCGAAGTGCTATATCTCAGATATTTGGGTTCGTTAAACAAGCCTATCTCTTTTTATATAAAAAAAAATTAATAATTAAACACGAAACCTCTCCTTTTGAAGCTACCCGTACTAGACGACCTCTACCTAAAGGTTGGAATAGTACGATAGGCGCTGACCCCGAATTACTATTACAGCGTAAATTCGACAAGGTAATCTACGTTTCAAGGGACGAGGTTGATTTATGTAAAGCTCTTGGAAAATACCATAGAGAAGTAAATACTTTAGAGGATGCTATACGCCTAAGTATAGCCGAACCTCATTTTTTTAAGAACATTGCGAAGAAACGAGACAAACTAGAAAAACCGATCAAAAACGATCGATATTTCAAATTTACCCTATCTGAATGGGATAATCACACAAGTTTCATCTTTAATAAATTATTAGACTTTTTAGAATTTCCTAAAGACCGAAAGGTATTGCTCTTAGTAGCAAAACCAGAGCGTAATTTCGAAGGATATTCGTGCGACCATTTACCTCCAGAGCAAGCAGTAAGCGAAAGAATACGGAAAATACGGGAGGAGGGTTGCTAAATGGTAACGGACTTACAGCTAGAGAAGCTACGAGATGTAAAAAGAAGAGAATTAGAACAACTTAATATAAATCGAGCTTCGGCAACTGCTAAACGCTCTTTAGGTGTCCAGAAAAATACTTGGATTGATTATAAGCAAGGTATTACCGATTTTAAGAACACTTTCTTTCCAGATATTAAAAGAGAAGACTTTCCCGCCTTTCATGACCCTTCAGGAGATATTACCGCAGTGTCTGGAACGCTGGGGGACGACCAACCCGGATTTAGTCAATTTAAATGGTTAGTAGAGAAGCGATTAGGAGTGTGTAATAATGTCGCTTCTAAACCCGCTGAGGATGCCGTGAGGAATAAGTTTAGACTGGTTAAATACTCGGGAGAAGTAGATGACAAACTTACCGAAGAGATAATGGACTGGTTAGAAGATCCCGAACTTAAGTTCTGGGATCAACTCTGTTTAGCTCTTTACTACGAGAGAATCTATGGAATCTCCGTGTTAGTGAAGTACTACACGAAAAACGATAAAGAGCGTGGTAATTTAAGGACTAAAGCGCCTCTTAATACGAAACCTATTTCATTTCAAGCCTTTCCTCCTAACATTATAACCCCTCAGAATACTAACAAGTCTGTGTGGTTAGGCTCAGATCCAAGAGAATGGGATTGGCAAGGAGGACTGATAGGACCAACTAAAATCCATCGTTCGAGAGTACAAACATTTATGACTCGCCCCTCTTCTTTTCGATGGTGGGGACAGAGTATATTTGAAGCTATTTGGATTCCGTTATTACTTTACTTCCAAGTATTCGTGTATATGCTTCGACACTTTACTAAATGGGGTGGCGTAATACCCGCTTATATGATTGAAGGGGAGGACGATTTAGATACTATTTGGACTCTCTATGGAGATTTATTCGAAGAAATGAAAATGAACGGGATCTTCTTAGGTCGTAAAGGAGACGAACTTACCTTTACTCCAAGTAATACCGCTCAAGGTTTAACCGAGTTAATGGAGATCTTGAAAGAGGAAATTGCCGCTCGAACGAGAATACCCGTTATAGTAATATTCGGGAGAACTTCAAACGCGGGCTTAGGCTCTGCGGGATACTTGTTAGCTCAGATGGAATACTGGGGCGAGGTTGCGAATATTCAGAGAAGTATCTCTGACGATGTAATGCGAATCTTAAAGTTAGCAGGTTTCAATTTAAAACGAAGGCGCTTAGAATGGATGCTTTCCATGAATAAGACCGACCAACAGAGGCTTATTGATGAGGGTATGGAGATTGAGAACGAGATCATGAAGGAGCAGTACATGCAAGCTCAAATCCAAACCATGATGCTTTTAGAGCAAGCTAAGAACCCTCAAGTCGATGAGAACCCTATGGATAATAGCGGTAATAAGCCTAAGAACGAAGGAGAAGTAAGTAAAGCTAAAGTTGAGTTAGAAATAAGTGCGAAAGAAAAGAAAGTAAAACCTTCTGAGAAGGATTTTGTTAATACCGAATACGAGAAGCTAAAAGCTCGGAATCAAGATTTCTACGAGAAGGTTCATGCTCAAAGAAAACAGAGAATTAAAGAGTATCAAAAACAATTGGAGGGTAAGGCAAATGTCTAAGGTTGATTCGAGTAGGGTATTCCAAGCTTACGACTCCATTACCGAGAAGTATTCTCAATTACCCCAGAAAGAACGATTACGATTAGCGTACGAGTGGAATAACGTAAGGAAAGACTCCACTACGCCCTTTGACTGTAATGAGTTCTGGGATTATATAGAAACGAGTAGTAAGGATTATATACAAGCGGAAATTGACTTTTACGAGTATTTATTGGAACCTCTTAATGATTTAGTAGTAGAAGATTTAGATGCTTTAGCAGAATGTATGGATAAAGCAAATACTCAAG
>SDBT01005709.1_pt1 | contig 20823 bp, 16 predicted proteins | sample 2277101 | NCBI WGS metagenome assembly SDBT01 (sample SAMN10404973, study PRJNA504765) | marine sediment metagenome | isolation source: marine sediment core GS10_PC15, 103 cmbsf | place: Arctic Ocean: Southern Knipovich Ridge | collected 2010
TCAGGAATATTTGGCCGAACTTTCCGATATTGTGGCCGAAAAAGCCGAGATTAGATTAAAGGATGTTATATGTCAACTAAAAGCAATGGCCTTTTTTGATATCCGAGAACTCTTTGATAGCCACAATATGTTACGGCCTTTAAACGAAATGTCGGCCACGGCCAGATGTGTTATCAATAGCATAACAATAACACAAACTGGTGGAATGAATTCAAAATCTACAACTATTAATGTTCGGCTTCCAAGTCGAGAGCGAACGGCCGAACTTTTGGGCCGACATTTAGGTATGTTTCGAGAAAACCAGAAAATAGAAAGTACTGATAACAAAAATCGCATCTATGTATTTCCAGGATTTAAACCTGGGATGCCAATACCGACCGATGAATGATAGGAATAATTTGTAACAAATGTGCACCCAATTGTGAATTCATGATAAATGCTTTACTGCCAGTTTATATTTCTTAGTATGAAAATATCTGAAAAAAGCAGTTACATTCTAAATTTAATATTTAAATTGTTTACTGCCTGTTCAATATTATTTTTATAAAAATCCTCTAATTTTACTTCAGATTCTTCACTCACTAATATTAATACTTTTCCAGTTCCTACGTCAATTAATCTAATTTCAAGGGAATAAATATTACCAATCTTTCCAAGGCTGCTACCAATAATTAAATGAACATTTAAAAGTTTACCTATCTCAACAGCACATTCTGTCGAGGTACATCCAGAGAGCTGGAATCCCTGTTCTTTTAAAATTTCTTCCATTTTGTCACGTTCTACCAAATTGAATATTTTTCTTTTGTATATTTCAGATCTAATCTTTTGCGTAGCCATCAAAGCAATTTCTTTCGAAATTCCAATATTGGTTGTATTGATAATTGCTGCATTCTTTAATTTAGCGGTACTAACGATTGTTGATGTTTTTGGGCTAAATTGATCTTCTTGTAAGTCACTAAAGTCAAAAATTAACTTATAATCTGCATCATAATCTGAATTTGGTATTTCAAAAGGATAAAACCATTTCAGATTAAATCTATCACCCCACACAACATAATTATGTGCAAATCCATTTAAAAACACATAACCATATAAATTACTATTCATAACTTCAATTTTTATTTGATCTGTCTTTATGTTTTGATTATATCTTAAGGAGCATTTACCCTCGATATCAGTACTACCAACTATTTTTCCATCGAAATAGATGTCCATTTTTTGAACCGGATTTATTTCAATGAAGAATCTATTTGATATATTTTCATGGCTTAGATGAGTGAAAGAAGAGCCGGAAATTAGCAAATAAATTAGGGGCAATCCTGTTATTAAATGTATTTTATATAATCTCATGTAATTCTATTTGGTTAAACATTTATAATAGGTAGTAGGTGATATAACGTGTGCATATTTGAGCTATAATCGGATTTGATTTAAAATATTCTGGCACAATAAATTCAATGCATATTACAAAAAAATCACCGGGAAAAATTCTCAACTTCTCCAGTCTTTTTGGAAATTATGATATAGTTTTCCTTACCATCAAACATTAATGGTGAATCAGACAATTTATACAAATAAATAAAATAATCATTCGCAATCCTATCACTCGATTTATAATAATAACCTGGTGGAAAGTCTGATATTTCTGTTAATTCAATTAGTTCCCTTATAAAGTACAGAGCCTTTTCTCGGGCTTGTTCTTCATAAATCATTATTATCCCCGCGTTATATTAAATTTATTCTTCAAGCTGCCGCATATACACTGCGTCCTGCGCCGTAGTATGCGTCATACACGTGTTGAAATACTGCGGTTGTTTTTGCCTCGAATAGTTCCGGAGTGTAAACCCGCGGCAAGCCTTGGTCCAGGAGTTTCTCGATGGTTACCTTTACGTCGGCACGGGCCTGCTGACGTTTGCGCCAATCAAGTACCAGTTTGCTCTCTTTTAGCGTGGATAACAACGCCCTGGCCGTGGTTTTGACTTTCTCCCGGTCCGTTTTGCTCATATCAACCTGTGGTTTAGTCAGAAGATCAAAAAGCGCCAGTTCTTCTTCATTTAGTTGTTCACCCACGCCGCGTTGTTCTTCTTCATTCAGGCTCTGGGCAAAGTCGACCAGTTGCTGGAAGAATTCCTCGGTGTTAATACTGCCTGCATTATAAGCGTCGATCATTGCCTGGAATCGTTCCAGATAATCCATGCGTGTGCGGTTGAGCCGTACCATGGCCATGAGTTTTTGCGCCACCGTTCCCTTGAGTTTTTCATTTACAGTGCGTTTACGGCTCGTTTTAAACTTTTCGGCCAGTTTTTCAAAGTCAATGTTGCTCAGATCAATCCAATTCTCGTCGTCATAAGGCGCGCTCGGCTCACGGATAATGTAACCCTCTGTCTCGATAGAGCGGTCAAGCAGTCCCTCTACCTGTTGCATGACAAGCGAAATATCCGCCGGCGGTGTTAGCGCCCGAATTTTATCTGCAATGACCTTTACAGGCATCACCTCGATGGCAAAGTCCCGGGCAGCCGGGTCGGGTAGAACTGCTTTATAGAGACGCTGCACGCTGTTAGCCAGGTCAATATAGCGGCGCTTGATTTCTTCAGACACGACCAGCGCTTCAACGGCATCATCGAGCAGAGCAATGCGGGTAAATCCCTCAGAGGACTTTATGGCCGTAATGTTTACTCCCTGCTCCTGACACATATTCAGAGTATCGGTCAGCGCCTTGCGTAACGCTGCTACCAGCGCAGCCTTATCTTCCACTGGTTTGTCGCCGCCGTCATCTGCGCCGTAGATGGCCAGCGCACGCTCCAGATTGTGGAATACCCCGGCATAATCCACGATCAGACCGCTCACCTTGTCGAGATAGCCCCGGTTGGCCCTGGCAATGGTCTGCATTAACGTGTGGTTGCGCATCGGCTTATCGAGGTATAGAGTCGAGCAGCTCGGCACATCAAAACCGGTCATCCACATAGCACAGACAAACACCAGGCGAAAGGGATCATCCGGATTCTTAAATTTCGTTTCCATATCTTCTTCCACAATGCGTTTGCGGTGTGGTTTGATATCAAGACCTTTTTCTTTTAGATCGGCAATCTCATTCTGACCCTGCGAAACAACTACGGCCATATCCGTCTCTCTCATACGGGAAAGGCGCTTTTCAATCTCCTGCCGGGCGTCGCTGTCCGCCCCATCCCGTTCTGCCTGCAACTCTGTAATCTTATTACTCCAGTGCTTTTGCACCTTGTTGTACATGCGGATAGCCGTGGCCTTATCGATGCAGATCATCATAGCCTTGCCCTGAAAGCCCCGTCCGGTGAAATGTGTCACCAGATCTTTCGCCACCGCCTCCAGACGGTCATCGCGTGTAATCAGGTGATACTCGCGGGCAAACTCTCGCTCCAGTTTTTTCTCCTGTTCCTCGTCCAGTTCCGCGTCTTCTAACAATTGCTCCATGTCCTCGTTGAGGTTCTCATTAACCAGTTGCAGTTCAGGAATACGATTCTCATAATAGAGCGGCACTGTCGCACCATCAGCAACCGACTGCTGGAAGTCATAAACACTGATGTAATCGCCGAATACCTGCCGGGTTTTTTCCTCACCCACAATTAGCGGTGTGCCAGTAAAAGCCAGAAAAGCCGCATTGGGCAGGGCCGTGCGCATATTTAGCGCCAAAATATCGTACTGGCTGCGATGTGCTTCGTCGGTAATTACGATAATATCGCACCGTTCGGAGAGAACCGGGTGCACTTCGCCCTGTTCAGTGCGGAACTTATGGATCAACGTGAATACATAGCGGTGATCCTCATTGAGTAACTGCCTCAGGTGTTTGCTGCTTTCGGCTTGGGCGCGACCCTCGGTCACCACACCAGCCGAGACAAAGTTTTTATAAATCTGTCCATCCAGTTCCTGCCTATCAGTGACCACCACGAAAGTCCAGTTACCCGGAATCTTACGCAGCACTTTCTGAGCAAAGAAAATCATCGAGACGCTCTTACCACTCCCTTGAGTATGCCAAAAAACGCCCAGTTTTCCCTCTCGTTGTCGGATATCTGTTAGCGTATCTAATGCGTTGTTAACGCCCAGATATTGGTGATTCTTGGCCGTCAGTTTGACTAAACCACCCGGGACTTCCAGAAACAGGGTAAAGTTCTCCACCAGTTCCAGGAGTCGCTTCGGGTCACAAACTCCGCGCAGCATGGTTTCCAGCGATACATGGCCAGTCTCGTCCTCGCTCCCCACTTTTTTCCAATCAGAAAAATGCTCCCAGCCGGCGGTCATGCTACCTACCCGGCTTTGGCTGCCATTAGAAAGAATAATCAGAGCATTGGGCCAGAACATGTGAGGGATGGTATCCTTATAGTCTCGCAGGTTACCGGTAAAAGCCGTCTCCAGACGGCGGTGGGTCGCCTTAAGTTCGATAAACAGCAGAGGCAGGCCGTTGACAAAACCAACCAGGTCAGCACGCCGTGTATGCATTTCACCGGTTACCCAGAACTGTGAACAGAGCAGAAAATCGTTATTAGTCGGATCATCCCAATCCACTACCCGTAATACTTCCACCGTTTCGCCGTCGCCCTCGGGATCCGGCACAGCGACGCGTACGCCGTTCTTAAGTAAGTGATAAATCTCGCGGTTGGCGGCCGCCATACTCATGCGTGAGCGGTCACGGGTCAATTCTTCGATGGCTTGGATTAAAACTTCAGGAGAAATACCGGGATTGAGTCTTTGCATGGCCTGGCGCAGGGGAGCGGTAAGAATGACCTCGGCGCGGGTCTCGCGGCCCAGCGTGCTGACGCCGTGATCAAACTCATGATAGGCATTAACTGTTTCCCAGCCCAATTCTGCCAGCAGGGCGATGGCAGGTTGTTCAACCAGGGCGTCTTCGCAATAACCACAAGGAGTCATACATCGGCCTCCTCGGCAACGGTAATGTCCAGTTCCGACACGTCTACCTCGCCAGAGATAAGTTTGAGTAGCAGTAGGTCGCGGGTGCGGTGGAGAATAGTGTTTTTTTGTTGCAGAACTCTAATATTATCAAACATTGGTTCTATAATTTCCGAGAATCCTTGTATCAGGCTTGTCGGCGGTCGCAATGTAGGAAAATTTTTAAGTACCACTTGGCTGATGTTCTGTTGCGCGGCTCCCTGACCAAGCCCAATCAGTTTATCTCGGTTTTCTCGCAGAAATAGAAAGGAAAATCCACGACCGAATCCTACTTCTTTTGACAAAATAGCAACGCAGGCTTGATTAGTGGTAGACGGCATTGATAGAATTCCGAGTTTGCCAATTGTTGCTCCATAGATTGCCAAAATAACCGAGTTTTCAGGAAATAACTTAGCAGATGATTTTTTCAATCCCAAATCTGTGATCGTTTCTTCTGTTTCAAATATGAATCCATCATTTAACTCACGAGTTTTAACCCAAGAATAATTTCCTCCGTAATACTCAGCAACTTTCCTACTTGGAGTTCCTCCTGAACTCGTCATATAAAGTTCACCGAAATTCACCGCCTCCCACCCCTCGGGAATCCGGCCGAGGGAAGAATCTGTAAAGCGGACGTTCTGGTGGCCGGGGAAATAGAACTTGACGAACCACTCACGGTAGAGATTCTGCGCCATTTCTTCGAGAATCTTGATCCGTCGTTGGTTATTCTCGATCAGGTCATCGTAGGCTGAGAGAATCGCGGCGATTTTCCGTCGGCAAGGGTTCTCTGGCCAAGGTAATCGGACCGATTCAAGATCGGATCGCTTAGCATTGCCAAATACAGCCCCCCCGCCTTCTCAGATGCGACATTCACGCGGCCAATAGGCGCACGGATACTTAGCAGAATGTCTCCCCGATCCGCGATTCTTGAAGGTGCGGTGCAATAGACTCGCGATGTAGGGAAACGGTAGTTGAAATCACGTACCCCCTGAAAAAAAGGTAGGCCATGGCCGTCCTCATTGTAAGTATGCCCTGGCGGTGACTGCCCCATCTGTATTTCAGCGACCATACTTAAAGTGCTACTATTCCTCACTCTCCCTCCAGTAACTTTGTTACATTTTCAGCGATCCGTGCTTCTAACTCCCGGGCCTCGGCGTTGAGGATTTCTAACTCCTCATTCTGCTCCTCAAGCCGTTCCTTAAAGTCAAAATCGTCCTCGGCTCGAGCAGTTACACCCACATAACGACCGGGGTTAAGGCTCCAGCCCTGGGTTTCAATCTCGGCCAGCGTCGCTACCTTACACATACCAGGTACGTCCATATAGTTACCGTCGGGGAAGTGTTCAACCAGCAGATCGACACTGTCGTGCAGATTTTCGACGGCCTCACCGCGGTAGAGCCGGGCAATATTGGCCAGAAACTCGATCTGCGCCGGGGTCCAGTCACGGTGGGCACGGTCGATCTGGCGGTATAGGTGGCGGGCATCAATAAAGAGTACTTGGTCAGCCCGGGAGGAATTACGCTTGCCCTTGTCAAAAAACCACAAGGTACATGGTAGAGTCACCGTATAGAAAAAGTTGGATCCCACAGACACCATCACATCGACGGCGTGTGCTTCGATCAGTTGTTTGCGGATATCCAATTCCGAACTACGCGCATCGGAGGCTGAGTTGGCCATGACGAAACCGGAGCGGCCGGTATCGGAAAGAGCGCTGTAAAATATCTGAATCCAAAGGTAATTGGCATTGTCTGCCCGAGGCAAACCAAAAGGGAATCGTGGATCGTCCTTAAGCCGGTCCTTGTCCACCCGGTCTACATTGAACGGCGGATTGGCCATAACAAAATCGAATTTACCCGTGGAGCGGTGCAAATCTTCGTAATAAGCGTTACCCTGACGAATATCGCCGGCCAGTCCGTGAACAGCAAGGTTCATCTTGCCCAGGCGTACAGTCTCTGCAACCTTCTCCTGCCCAAAGACACTCAACTCAGCGCCAGGGTTCTTTTTGTGTTCAGTCACAAAACGGGCACTCTGTACAAACATTCCACCGGAGCCGCAAGCAGGGTCAAAGATGCGCCCATGGAATGGTTCAATAATGCCAACGATCAGTTGAACAATAGCAGTAGGAGTAAAAAACTCGCCGCCTTTCTGTCCTTCGCTCATAGCGAAATGGCCGAGAAAATATTCGTAGATCTTGCCAAAAGCATCCCCCTCGATGTCCATGGGGACGGAGTTCATGGTCTTGAGCAGTTCCTTGAGCAGGGTGTTTTCAAAACGATTGTATGTCTTAGGCAATACATCCTTGAGATCCGGATTTTCCGCCCCTATGGCACGCATAGCGTCATTAATCGCCGCGCCGATATTAGCGCCCTCTGACATAGTGATCAGCGCCGAGAATCGAGCCGTCTCAGGCAGGTAGAGTACCCCCATGGCCTGATAATCTGCCGGGCCTATCTTGCGCCGTCCGCCGCTGACGCCCTCAAGTTTCTTTGCGGCTGCCTGGAACTTGTGGTCTGCATAGCGCAGAAATACCAGCCCCAGTACCGGGACTGAGTATTCCGAGGATTTTAGTTTGGAATTAGCGCGTAATTCATCCGCCGCGGCCCATAAGCGTGATTCGATGTTGTTTCCATTGTGATTCAAGGTTTCTTCCTACGAGAGTTTATTATGGCTATCTAATCACTATCACTAAAAGATACTGGGCATGAGCAGGATTAAATTCATACTAAAGTTTTATGCATCCTGTTCATTAGATTGTTATACCGCATTAAATTATTAATAATCAATTTTTACGAGATCAAGACCAAAATCTTGATCCTTCATTTTTGCTTGATATAAAATTATAGGATATGATTTGGATCTTAACAAATTAATAATTTCATTCTTGTCATGTACAGGTAGCATACATCCTAAAATTACTTCATCAATAATACCATCTTCAATTGTCAGTGAAACATTTTCACCATACCAACGGTTCCAAAAACAATCATGGGGTTCGTCGCCCCGCGATTGGTGTTTTCAAAAAAGATTCCTTTGAGTATCGACGAAGAAATTCAGCCATCGATATCGCATCATTAATCTCCTCGGTTCTTAACATATTAATAAGCGAAATCTTTATCAATATAAAAATAGCAATATATAGACCAATATAAAATTATGCACAAAACATTATTCCAAAGTATATGGAGTTTATCCATAAGCATCTTCCCCTAATCGAGAATTATAAGATCGAATTATTGAGATTAATTAATGGAAAATATACCATCATTCCTATAATACATTATGGTTTTTGATAATACCATTACCCATAAATAAAATTTTATTATTCTATGCAACAATAAATTGTCAAAGGTGATTTGAGGTTAGTGAAAATTTAATATTAGCGGCGAATATGTGTAATTTAAAGGAACAAATTTCTAAAATTTCTACTTATGCTGGGCTTCATTTTGGGTAACTAAAAACAATTTGGTCTTTTGCATCTAATATTTCTATATCTCAATGGAATTTGTCTAAAAGGAAAGGTGGATATTGCTATTATGTCTAAATACTATTTAAATTATCTCGAAAATGTTTGCCAATTATCGTAACCATAATCCATGCTTTTATTTGTTTATGCCTAAATGAAGGGGTATCTGAAGGCAATAAAAGATTTCCGTGATATGGATTATCATCTCGAGTTTGTCTTTCATACGACAATATGCCCCCCATAACATATTTTTTATTTAACTGATCAAGTTCAATCCGAGAGAGAATTACAAGTCCAATTTTAAATTGAAAAGTACCATCATCCTTTTTTTGGTTAAGAGTAAAGTTTATAACCGTTTCATCGTCTTCCCAATTAATCGATTGTTCCATAAGGCCATCATGTCTATCCACGATAATTTTAAATTCAAATAAGTTTGAAAGAATTTTTCCATCTTTAATATTATCTTTTGTAGGAATACCTCTTATGCAATTTTCAGGATAAGCCATATGTTTATGAGTTTAATAAAATATAATAAACTACCCATAACAATATTTTGTCTGTATCACTATTTTGAAGTAATCCTGAAGCGTTCGCATAACCATTTCCATTATTGCTTACAATATACCAACCAGATTCTTCATGGTTTTCTTCAAAATCAAATCCGATACGAAAATTATCAAATATCCATTCAATCATTAAAGAACCGTCGTCATTCCTATATGCATACAATGGTGATACATCACTTAGATAATAGTTGGAAAATTCAAAAGCGTTTATTATATCTCGAAGATCATACAAAAGATTTTTTGCATAACTTGTATTCGAAGAAGGTTCAAGATTTTGAATAGATTCCAACGCCTCGCTTATCAAAGACGGTTGGCTAATTGGTTGATAATTCGATATGTCAAACGATCCTACCGTTTCTAACTCGTCAAATGCTGATGTTACATTCTTTAGAAGATTGCGTGGCATAGGAACTGACCTTATAGCATCAGTTCCTTGTATTACATTCGTCATATTTTTTTTGGCTCCATTGCTTCATGTAAGCGATCTGTTATACACCATTGAATTAATCTCGAACCACGTATATGGAAATATTCCAATTTTTCGATAGCACTTATTTTGTCTAATTTGCCTAAACTATGAAAGTCACTATCGATCATATAGCAAATCTCGTCATTTTTACTGTCACGTGGGTTACGTGGTTTGACAAATTTAGTTACCATTCGCACAATACTTATATTATCGGCGAGATTTATCTCATATTTACTTACGAAGTCCCTAACATTTTCCTTAACAGATTTAGAAGATAAAATTCCAAGAATATGTGGTTTTAATAATTCATCCCATGGAACACCCTCTATTCCCATTTTTGATCTATCAATAACATCAATGTATCTTAATCCAATTCTGGAAAAATATAAAGGTTTATAGATTTCACATAGTGTATCAAGAGGTAGTAATAACTTTTCATAAAATTCTTCCCACTGTATGTATTCAGAAGTTGTTAAGGCAATAAACGTCCGTGTCAAATTTACCTTCCATACATCATCCTCAGATGAAAATTCACAATTTTTAATTTTTGCAGGTTGAGGTATTCCACTAAAGATATCAGGGGATAAAATTTCAATATCTTTAGTATCAACCTCAACATTAACCTCAGTCTTTTCTACATAATTTGGGAAAACATCTCTTATTTTATCCTGAAAATCTGCAGGTATATCTTTATCTATCTTAAGTATTGGCGGAAATCTCAATTGGCAAACGACTCTATCGAGAGGATTTTTTTTATAAATTATTCTTTGTTTTTCTGGGAATGGCATTTAACTAAATTTAAGATTCATTTGGTTAAATTAATTTAAATATATTGAATATTAGACATCTTAACGTATCAAGTTATAAAACAAATGTATTGTGTTCAACAATTAATTTATTAAATAGTTCCGAATTCTGAGATGTTATCCCCATTCTCTCGCAAGTAATATACATGGTATTATAGAGACAATTATAGAACAAAGGAATAGGATATAACAACACTGTCTTGTTACTATTAAAAAAATAACTCCTTAGGAATTATTGTTTTGCATGGGATTATAGCGGTCTGGTCGAGATTTGACCTCGTTTTTTTATATAATAACACACCTCACCACTTACAAGGATAGACGTAGCGTCCCCTTGGGAGCGCATGATTGCAACTAAACTAGTTGCAATAAAATTAGGGACTTAACAGTCCCTTTTTTTATGCTCAGTAACAATCCAGTAACAAAATCACTTAAAATATGATCTAATCTCACATGATGCATATAATTTGACTTCTACGATACATTTAACTCCCGATAAGCTGGCCGCGTGGATTATATATTTTTAGATAAATTCAGAATAATTGTCCAGATTGATTTATGCTAGAGTGGACATTCAATAAATAAATTGATTCGCGGATTATTTTCCCATATTAGATTATTCATTTTTGGATAGAAATTATTTATAGCAGAACTAGTATTTGAATATTACTATTTCATTTCATAAAGATATTTGATCAATTTCATCTTTGACATATTAAACTTTATTAATATATTTAATACAGACATTCTATCTGCTATAAGAAGGAATGTGGGAATATTCTTGATATTTAAATCAAATCAGGACAGGCTCCGAATTTTGTCTTGAAGATTGCAGCTCTATTATACATAATATACAATATGATGCTTCAGGATAAATAATATGTAAACATAATGAAAAGATAGCTTTGGATAAAAAGTTAGACTATTTTGGATTTGAAATTATATAAAGCCAGACTGTCAAAAAAAGATGTTCACTGCTTTTAGTGTTTTTGAATTTAACGATTAAGGGGACATTGCTATGCTTCAAAAATTTCTGGACCTTAATTTCATTAAAATTAAAGAAGATGCTAACCTGGCAAAGCTTAAAAAAGCGAGCGGGGAACTTGTAAGAAAACTGAGTAAAAAAAAGGCCAAGGTAATCGCCTATACTTTGATTGCTCTCGACCCTGAAGTCAGGGCAAACAACTCTGATTTAAATGAAGTGAAAAAAATAATTATTAAAAATTGGAAAACCTTCTCATCCAACCGCGGTGACACACCTGTAACCTTTATAAGAGCAGTTATTCTTGAAGCATTGGAAACAATATCAAAAGAAACAAGATTCGCCTCTTTGATTTGGCTTGCTGGCCGAAATGTAATTAAGCACTACAAGCTCGGAAGAGAAGATATATTGCTTACTAAATTTCTGCTGGACTTAGGAAACAAAATTGAAAAAGAAGCGGTTGAAAGTTGGTCACTACATAGTGAATCAAAACTTGAAAAGCTTAGTCTTGATATTAAAGAGCTTGCAGGTGCAACAATTCATAAAGCTACTCTTCAAAAATACTTGGGAAATGCGTCTGGGCCACAGAATCAAGACGGACAGCCTTATTCTGAATCCCACAATCCTCACTGGTCTACGGCACAACAATGGGCATGGGAATTTGCACCGATAGCAGCGCAAGGAATTGCAAATGTAATTAACAAAGCTCTTAAAGAACAAGCTGAAGCAGTAAATACAAATCAATCTCAAATTCAAGAAGCAGTAGATAAGTTGTTAGTTCAAACTCAGGCTGAAATTCTACAAAAAAACAATCTGCTACATATGAGAACGCAACTACTTTGGTGGAAAGAAGCGTGTTACTCTTCATCATTAAGACAGAGCTACAGACGATTAAAAGATGGGTTACTGCAATTAACTTTAGCAAATGACTATGCTTCGTTTGTACCTTTCATTTATCCTACCAGTGCAGATTACTTCTTACAAGAAACTCACAGAGATTTAATTTCAGATACAGAGAAAGATAAAGTTAAAAAGATGAAAATCTCAGAAATTCTTAAACTATGTAGAAGCATCAAACACAGAATTGAGAACAATCTTTGCAGAGTATAAAGCCGAGGAAGGAAGAGTTTCGTTAATCAATTTTTTGAAAGGACTAATTTGGAATAGATACAGTGCAAAGCAATTTAAGGCGTTAGTAGGTGTTAGCGCTGCAACTGAGATTACTTTGGATGAATTTACATTGTGGCTTTTTCACGATTTACTAAGCCTAAAAGTTTTAAAACAATAGAGAATACCATGACAGGAAAATGCAAAATAGAAGATTGTGTGGCACCAATATCTTGTCACGAGGGGCATGAAGATTACCGAAAATGCGAACATTGGATAGCAAATAATTCAGAAAAAACAGAGGAAAGGGCAAAGGTTTCAACCGATTCTAAGAAATCAAATTTGAGTTGGAGGGGTGAACCTTTGAAAATTGATGAGTTGCATTTAGTAAGCAGCCGAAGCAGTCCAATCGTTATTGGAGTAGTTGGCAAAGCTGCTGCAGGGAAAACAACATTTCTTGCAATGGTTTATACTCTTCTATTAGGTGGGAAAAGATTTAAGGAGTATGGTTTTGCTGGAACAAAAACAATTTTAAATTGGGATGAACTGCATTACAGACTAGAAGTGCAAAAAGAGAAAGTTGCATTTCCTGATCCAACTCCTGCGGGCATTAATCGTTTATTGCATTTCGCTTTACGCAACAAAGAAGGACATCTTCAAGATGTTTTATTCTCTGATGCCTCTGGAGAAGTTTTTTCTTTATGGTCGCAAAATCGTTATGATGAAAATGCTGAAATTGCAAGATGGATATACTCTAACTCAAATGGATTCATACTTTTTATGGACTGTGCTGATTTGATAGAAAGAAAAAACTTAGCCAAAACAGAGATACTCGATATTGCTCATATGCTTAAACACGATTTGAAAAAAAGACCTGTTGTAGCAGTGTGGTCAAAATCAGATAAAAAAAATAAAGTACATCCAAAAATAAAGAAATCATTGCATGCAGAAATACAAATTCTTTTCTCTAATTACAAAGAGATTGATATAAGTAATTTTCTAATACCCGGACCAGATAAAGTTGTTCATGTCAATAATTTGAAAGTCATAGATTGGTTAATGAGCAGAATAATGACTTCATTAGCCGAGGACTTAATCCTAACAGAACCTAACAGCAACGATTTATTTCTAAACTACAAAGGCAGATGAAGAAACCATTATTAATAGTAGGCAAACCTCATTCTTCCAAGACTACTTTTATTGTTCAGTTTTATTCTAGATTGCAGAAGAACAAGAGTAAACTTTCATTGTACAAGGCAGTAGAAAATATTTCGCAAATTAAAGATGCAAGAGAAGCTTTAGCAAAAGGTGAAGAAGCAAAACCAACTTCAACAGATAGAAACGTTGAGCTGTTACTTCCGATTCAATTTGGCGAACATCAAGTTGATCTTTACTACCCTGATTATGGTGGAGAACAAATCAATACTATGATAACAACACGTAAGATTGATAAAAGATGGATTGATTCAATCAAAGAAAGTAATAATTGGATATTGTTCATTCGGCTAACCAATTTAAACGTAGCTTTTGATCTTAGTAATAAAGCTTTTACAAGTGAACAAATGAAAAAGAATAATGAAGGTAAGGCCGAGGTCTATTCAATTTCTGATCAATCAGCGTTCATTGAATTTTTGCAAATTATTCTTAACTTAAAAAGTCATGACTATCATTTTAGAAATTCTGAAGTTAAACTCACTGTGGTGCTCACTTGCTGGGATGAGTTGAACACTAATGATACACCTAAGCATGTTTTGCTCAACCATCTTCCTCTACTTCTAAATTTTATAGAGACAAATTGGATAGAAAATAAAATAAGAATAATTGGTTTATCTGCTCAGGGTTTTAGTTTATCTGAACCTGAAAATAAAGAACTTTATCAAACAGAAGGTCCAGAAAATTTTGGCTATCTAATTAAGCCAGATGGAACAAAAATTAATGATATTACAGAATTAATTTCAGAAGCCTTATAGTGGAAATAATTATTCATCAAGCTTTCTGTGGAGAAAAAAATAAGGCATGGTGTTTACTAAAAACTACAATGCCTGAAATCCTTGATGCAAAAAGTATCGCTTTCAAAACTGACCTTCAAGACCAACCACCAAGTGGAATTTTTTGGGTACCCTCTATAAGAGGATTTATGCATGGAGACAATTTTCTCCTGATGAAAACGTATCCCGACAAATCTCCAGATGTAAGGTCTGGTAGAGTATTTTCACATGTCTTGATCATATCAAAAAAAGATTTGCCTTACATACCAGATATAAGCTCATTATTAAAAAAATTCCCCAAAGAAATTGATAAGTTTATTTCAATTGAACCAATTAGTTTTTTTGCAGACAAAGAAAACAGATTTAAGTTTGATTCGAATTTACAGTTAAGATTCAATAAAGCCATTCGTGCTTTTATCCATATACACAAATATAAAAACACAATCATATGGATAGGACAAGAAAATTATGAGGACGCTGTTTGCAGGTTTTGGCAAATGCTCTCAATAACAGATAAAGAAAAAATTAACTTCGGAATTAATTTCAATCCTTCTCAAATCGATGAAGGCAAATTTAATTTTATCACAACACCTGAAAATATCGAAAGCAAATTTAGTCATAATGGATATTGCATTATCAGGAAAAAAGACACTCTGGTCCTAACTGAACTTTCTGAACAACTGTTGAGAGGTGATAGCAGTGCTATTCAGAGGATTGATAAATTTCGCGAAGCGATTGAAGCAAAATCATTTTCACGATTAGATATTGAGAAAGTAGTGAAGGGCATTAATACCTTTGAAAATCTTGAGTCTATTAACGATCTAAAAAAACTTAATACACTTTCTCACATTATCGCTGAATATTCACCAAGTCAAAATAGGGGTATTGATTTTAAGGGTAGGTTACTAAACCGAATATGTTTACTCGTGGAAGAAGCAGATGTTAATAATATTCCCATACTAAGGATATTTAAAATTAACAGTTTCAAAGAAGGTGAAAAGGTTTTAACAAAAGCCATAAGTGATTGGGTGGAGAGATATTTGTTTTCGCCATCTGAAAACAAGAAACGGGACTTCACATCGTTACTAAAGAATTTAGACGAATCAACGACTGCGAACTGGTGGCAAAAATTGATAAACGGAAAAGTTAAAACCTTCATATCAAGAATAAATTCTAAAAGTGCCGAGGTAATACTGAAATGGATTCACTATGACTTTGATATTTTCAAAAAGATTAAATCAGATATTGATAATTCAAAACAATCAGAGAGTTGGTTTGTCTTTTGGTTTCCAAAGAAATTTAATAAATCAAATTTTGTCGAATTAAGAAAGTATGCGATCGAGAGATCATGGTATAGATTGCATGCAAAATTATTGAGAATAGAACATCCACTTGAATTAGCTCTTACCGAGCACCTAAAAGTTGATATTGATTCCGGATACTTTGAAGCGATTGAAATTATTACAAATGGTGTTAAGCCTAAGCTGATCTTAAATTTCACTGTTATGAACGGTGACAATAGGCTTATAAAAATTTCAGGCAATCTTTGCCATATTGATCCCACCTTACTCACAAAGATTAATGTGAGAAACTCTAACTGGCAAGCAATATGGTTCGAGGCAATTAGTAATGGAAACAGTATTGCAGATGGGATTAAAAATTCACAAAAAGAAATCTTTGCCCTATTTGATAATTTAGTAGAAGAAAATTCATGCAACGAAAATTTACTGGAAAAAATATCTGAAAGTGAATTTGCCAATATTTTAGACTATCCTAAAATGGAACTCATTTGGCTAAAGCTTCCTATAAGCCTTAAGAATAATTTTCTTGAAAAAACAGCTTCTACATTATTAAAATCCGTGAGCGAAGATTCAACCTTTCAAGTACCTTCGGATAAAATACTTTCAGATTACATTATTAACAGCCAAGCAATTTCTACCTTTTTGTACTACAACCGAGGTAATATAAAAAATGCTCTCCCTATATTTAGTACGTTCGTACAAATACCCGAACGTATCCTAAAGGATTATATTTCGTTTTACAAGGGCCCACTTGATGTAATTGACGCAACTCAATTAGGTAGATTGGTTAATGATCACAGATATAAAAACGTAGCCTCGGTGATAAAAGACAAAGCATTGCTCGATAAAAATTTTGAATATTCTTTGGTCGAATGTTATTCTTTGCTCGGCTTTTTTTCACAAGCTCAAGTATTATTATCCGGTAGGTATCAAAATGTAAATATCACTGCAGATCAGTGGTGGGAAGCATTCAAAGAACTTACAATTAAACTATATAGCGGTGGTCCATTGGATAATAAAATATGGATACAAGCTGGTGGAGAAGAATACGACCTACTCACTGTCGGAACAGGAAAAGAGATTTGGATTGATACATTGAACAAGCTAAGAAATGGCGGCTGCACCGGAATTACAATTGAAAAACTATTAAAGAAGATGATAAAAGAACATCAAAAAAATGATGAATTAAAAACAATAAAAGAATTAAAGAGCAAAATATGAATACAATTGTGATTCAGACAGCACTACCGTTGGAGCAAGAGGCCGTGATAAGCAATCTTTCAAATGTTGCTATTATCGAACATCCAGAAACTAAAACTCAATACAAAGTAGGTAATTACGATTCAAATCGGAATAAATTACAAGTCATTGTTGGTAGAACGAACCAGACAAATGTTAATGCAGCGATTGAAACAGAAAGAGCCATCCAATACTTTAATCCTACATTCATATTCTTTGTCGGGGTTGCTGGTGGATTGAAAGATGTAGCGATTGGAGATATTGTCGTTGGTACAGATGTTTACGGTTATGAAAGAGGTAAATCCGTTAATGAATTTTTATCAAGACCAAAGTTTGCATTTTCTTCCTACGAACTCGAAATGAAGGCCATTGATTTTTCAAACTCAAGGGAATGGCAAGATACTTCAGCGTCGATTGTTAATCGGAAATTCCAAAAAAAGATTTCAGTTTTTTCAGGAACTATTGCGTCAGGCGATAAGGTTGTTGCTTCGATCAATTCAGAATTGTTCAATTTTATTAAAACAAATTGTAGTCATGCATTAGCTGTTGAAATGGAAGGATTGGGCTTTTTAGAAGCGTGCAGACCATATCCTTTAATAAAATCTCTACTACTTCGTGGAATCTCTGACCTTGTAGAAGGAAAATCAGACTCAGACAAAAAAGGTTCTCAAACATATGCTTCCACAAATGTAACAGAGTTTCTATTCGGTTTTGTAAATTTCCTAGGCATCCAACAAGAAATTGCAACATTGTCTTTGCAAGAAAAACTTTTCGAGATTACTACCAAACTTTACCCTGAAGGACTAAAGGACAAAGGACTTTGGCTAAGAGCGGGTGGAGACTTGTCACTTGTCAATCTCAGCACGACAGGTAAAGCACAGTGGATTGATGCAGTGCGTTTAGTTGAAAATGGCGGTGGTGGCGAAATTGATTTTAGTTCACTAATCAAAGTAATGAAAAGTGATTATCCTAAAAATGAATCATTAAAAACATTGTAGTCAAATATTTTAATATTTAAATTTAAGTTACATCACCCCAAATGCTAACTACTCAAAATCTACTAAAGGGGCTTGTTCGGTCATCTTTGTATATTGAAATAAAAATCTGTAACGAATTTCTGAAATGGTGATTGATCTGGGTATGATAAATTGGTTGATGATGAAAAAAATTAAATAAAGAATAATAAAGTAAATTTTTCAAACCATGAAAAATTCACTACCGGCTTTCCTAATAATAATTATGCTTGGTCTTAGTAATAATGTAAATCGTCAAAAACTCTCGGACTAAAATTTCGATTTTTCTAAGAGATACTTTCGTGAAAATTAACAAGTAATGAAAGGAATAGCAATGATAACCAAATCAAAGTCCGGACAGGTTATGCGCGACATTAAAAACATACCTGCAAGAAGTACACCTCAGAACAAAAAAATTCTTAATAAGTATAAATTTAATTGTAAATTACAAGAAAAATACTAAGAGTTTTTTATAAATTTTATACTAATTACTTAAGGATATGTGTGAAAATTATTGTGGCATTTTATCTGCAGAGATCAGGATCGTAAGCTCATTCTGATAAATTATGGATAAAGTAGATTTCGTCAACGCTTATTACATAAAATTAGGCCAGAATGGTCAGTGGGAAGAATCCAGCATTTCAGAGAATAAACTTCGTATCGGCTGGCCTGAACAATCACTTAAAGATATTAATAATGGAAATTGGACAATTATTGAGCAGCAACTTATAGAAGAGATCCCTCATAAAATTACAGCTATTAGAGATTTTAATAGCCTCAAGACTATTTGTAATTCAATTGAAAATGACATTTGGATAACGTTCTTTTCATCTAGACTGTGGTGGTGTAGGATTTGTGAAGATGAAGTATTTGAAGATACAATCTCAAAATATCGAAAAGTGAAAAACCGGTGGTATGATCATGATATCACTGGGGAAAAACTACTTATCAGCAATCTTCCGGGAAGAATCGCAAAACTACAAGGATATAGGGCAACTCAATGTAAAGTAAAAGAGACCGCGGAGTTACGTAGATTATTGAACAATGAGCCTAGCCCTGAATATATTGAATTAAATGAAGCCAAATCTATACTAATATTAAAAGTAGCAAGTGGATTAAAAAGGCTTCACTGGAAAGACTTTGAAACTTTAGTCGATTTACTATTTAGACAGTCTGGCTGGCGACGACTAACGACTATCGGAAAAACAATGAAATTTGTCGACATGGAATTAGAAGATCCTATTACGGGAGATCGCTATCAAGTGCAGGTTAAATCGCAATCTACGTTGCAAGAGTTCCGAGAGTATTCAAAGCAATTCAGCGAAAAAGTATATCGGAAGCTATACTTCGTTGTCCATTCGCCAGATATCAGTCTTACCCAGTTTGATTGGCAAAAACAAAATAATGTAGAATTATTATTACCGAAACGAATTTCTGAAATGGTAATCGATCTGGGTCTGATGAATTGGTTAATGAAAAAAATTAAATAAAGAATAAAAATGTAAACTTTTCAAACCATGAAGAATTTACGACTAACTTTCTTCTTAATAATTATACTTGGTCTTACTAACAATATATATGCTGGCGATGATAGAGAAATATGTATTAAGTTCAATCTCGATCTTGTCGGAAATCATAAATTAACAACAGATAGTTTAGAAAAGAATACAGATGTTAATACTGGATTCTCAGTTTCTTTTGAATTCTTGTTCCGACCCTCTGACTATATATTATGGGGTATAGGCGGAACCGGTCAATTTAGTAGGGGGCTGGATTATACAATTAAATCAGCAAAATTTAATTTCCTGACCTTATATGGTATTTTGAGGATTAATATTAAAAAAGAGGCAAATGTAATACCACAGATTGTGGGACATCTTGGATATAACATAATATTTACAGGTAATGGGGATTACAAAGAGGATTTTGCTCTAAGTGGAGGAGCATATTACGGAATTGGAATTAATTTTGAGATTAACAAAGTATTTAATCTAGAAGTTCTTTATAAAGTTAATAAGGGAAGAGCAAATTCTACCGAAGACAATAATGATACTGTTAATAACATTTCCTATTCCTATTTTTCCCTGTTCTGGGGTGTCTATTTAAATTAGCAACGAACATATATACATTTCTCAATTAAATACACCGTATTTGTCGTTAAATTCGTTCCTAATACATTTTCATGACTTGAACATACTATTTTTTTGCTATTCGTGGTATTTAACAGCATTGTCAATTTTTTCCTCAAGATCCAGTTATAGTAAGTAGATAAATTTATCAAATAATATTGTGAAGTGTAGATTTGTATTATGTACGGAAAATCAGTTCATTATTAATGAGGTTAAACATGTATAACGAACTAAAAAAATGTATTTATTTTTTTCCATTATAGTTTTTTTCTCAAAATTTACAGACGAAGTCTGAAGTTAATTACTTTAATCTTAATTATTTTTTATATAGATGAGTTTGTTCTAAAAACTCTCATTTATTAACACCAAACTATGGTGTCGATGTACCTGGCTTTGTTCTTTGCTAAATTTCAGCAAATTTAGCGTTCGTTCTTTGACATTACGGATAAAATCAAGCAAAATAAGGAACAGACCGGACGGATTTTCCAGGATCAGGCGATATATCCGTCCAAAGTTTACCGATATTGCTACAGAATATGCAAAAACAGATGTTTTGAAGCTGCCCCTGACCTTTAGTTTAGTCTTTCGCATTTTACACACAAATTCATTTACCGTCGCTTCTACATTGTTACGCAAGCGCCTTCGTTTTTTGGGTATGGTTAATATGTTTTTCCTGCGTTTCTTTTTAAGATAATCATCATGTGTAAAATATAACACCCTGTTCTTTTTCATTATCAAAGTCGGGCAGTTACTCTTTAAAGGACAGGTTGAGCATTTTTCTATGTCGAAGGTGGCTTTGTATCGTTTTCGTGCTACGGATGATTTAACTTTTTGATGGGGACA
>SDBT01005710.1_pt1 | contig 20820 bp, 18 predicted proteins | sample 2277101 | NCBI WGS metagenome assembly SDBT01 (sample SAMN10404973, study PRJNA504765) | marine sediment metagenome | isolation source: marine sediment core GS10_PC15, 103 cmbsf | place: Arctic Ocean: Southern Knipovich Ridge | collected 2010
CTGGGATTATGTGATCATCGGGTCCGGTTTCGGTGGCAGTGTTTCCGCCATGCGCCTCCGGGAGAAGGGCTACAGTGTGCTCGTGCTCGAACGCGGCAAACGGTACGAGGACAGTGATTTCGCGAAATCGAACTGGGTCTTCTGGAAGTTCCTCTGGCTCCCTCTCCTGCGCTGTCACGGTATCCTGCAGATAACCACCCTCAACGGGCTCATGGTCCTGCATGGCAGCGGTGTCGGAGGCGGGAGCCTCGGATATTCGAACGTGCTGGAGATCCCAACCGACCTGTTGTTCGACAATCCGGCCTGGAGACACATGGCCGACTGGAAGGAAGTACTCCGGCCACACTTTGAGACCGCGCAAAGGATGCTGGGAGTCACCAGGAATCCCCGGCTCTGGCCCGCTGATGAGGTACTCCGGGATATGGCCGAAGCGATGGGAAAGGGTGAGACCTTCCGCCCGACCGAAGTGGGGGTGTTCTTCGGGGAGGATGGAACGGGCATAATTGGAGAGAGCACGACGGTCGAGGAGAACGGATCGATGAGGGATGGCGCAACGGAGGATTCCGACATCCTGCCCGAGGTACCCGACCCCTATTTCAACGGAGACGGACCAGCGAGAAATCCCTGCAATTACTGCGGCGGCTGTATGGTGGGGTGCCGTTACAACGCCAAGAATACCCTGCCGAAGAACTACCTCTACTTTGCTGAAAAGCTGGGCGCTGAGGTACGTCCACGCTGTGAAGTCACCGATATCGTTCCCCTTGAGCGTGAAGACAATCTCGCTGATGCCTCTTCACCGGATGCCGCACCAGATGCCGCCAGATATGAAGTGCGTTACCGGAAGAGTACTTCCTGGCTCATCAAACCGACCGGAAGCGTTCTGGCTCACAATGTCATTTTAGCGACCGGTGCGCTGGGCACCCTCAGACTCCTCTTCCACGGTCGGGATACGTCCGGTTCCCTCAGCAATGTCTCTCAACGCCTGGGGGAAAAGGTACGCACTAACAATGAGGCGTTACACGGTTCTGTGAGCCGGAATCGCGAACCGGACTACTCAGAGGGGATCTGCATCTCCTCCATCTTCGACGCCGATGAGGTGACACGCGTCGAACCGGTACGCTATCCGGCCGGATCCTCATTCATGCGCCTCATCTCAGCTCCACTGGTGTCCACCGGCGATCGGTTCATCATCCGGATAGTAAAAGCACTCTGGCAGGTCATCAGGCATCCATTCGATACTCTTCGACTCTTTCTCCTGCCGGGCTGGGCCAGGAGCATGACGATCATCATGGTCATGCAGACAGTCGACAACCGGATCCATCTGCGTCAGGGACGCAGTTTCTGGACCGGATTCAGACGCGGACTGGTTGTGGAACCCGATCCGGAGCAGACGATCTCCGCCCGGATCGATATAGGACACGACCTCACGAGAGAATTCGCCCGGAGGACGAACGGCGCGGTGGCCGGGACGGTCGGTGAGAACATCCTGGGCATGCCGACCACGCCGCATATCCTGGGTGGCTGTCTGTTCGGCGAGAATGCCGAGGATGGCGTGATCGACCTCGATTGCCAGGTGCACGGCTATCCCGGTCTCATGGTCGTTGACGGCTCGATAGTACCCGGCAATCCCGGCGTGAATCCGAGTCTCACCATCACGGCCCTGGCCGAATACGCCATGAGTCGGATTGAGCCGAAGGATTGATCTCATAAGATATTAACATGCAAACACATACGAAGGAATGAACCGATCATGTCTATTCAAACTGGTTCAAGAGGATCTTTTAAGCACCGACTGACTTCATCCACGGTACCCGGGCTGATCGCCAGTATACTCTTTCTCTGTATCCTCACTGCCTGTGGTGCCTCGGCGATCTCTATCGCCAAGCAACATCTGCTTGCAGGAGAGACTAATTCCGCACGACAGGTCCTTGAGGAGGCCATTGCCGAGGACCCCGAAGACGGGAAGGTCGGCCTCATGCTGGCATTGATCGATATGTCAGAGGATGACTGTGAAAGTGCCCGACGCAGACTGGAACACGTGAGCGGGCTCTCAGATACATTCAGAGAGACTGTCGAAGAGTACTACATCCCCCTGGTGGAAGCATATGAGTCCATCCTCTGGGCAGAGTTGAGGCCCGAGCCGGACATGAACGCAGAACTTCTGTACAGATTCCAGGGGCCGATCACTATAGATCGTGCCCTTCAAACCCGGGGCGACCAGGTTCAGGTCACGATCAGATCATGGATCCCGAATGATGACAGGGTCGACCGTTTCAAGGACAGTCCGGTCATCAAGGTACTCTTTGATACTCCGGAAATGGTGTATGCGGATATTACCGCCTGGACTGATCGGGGCCTGGTCGTTGCACGACAATCATTCACTCCGCTGCCGGGAACCCATGTGAGTCTGGTTTATCTGGATTACTGTCCGACAGAGGATGGAAAAGTGCTGGTATACGGTACTGTCATCAATGATGGCAACCAGGTCGCCAGTGAGCTCAAGGCGCTGGTCAGGGCCATATATATAGATCTGAATTCTGAAATGATGATCTCCATACCGAGTTCTGGATTCACCAATCCGATCCTGAGTGCCCTGGACATGACCATGATGCCACGAATGGATGAGGGATTCGCACTGGTACCAATCCGGCCACAGGAACTCCAGCCAGGCCAGAAGGGAATCATAGTCCTGACCGTCGAAGTCCCGGATCCGAACGTATTCCTGCTCTTGGATGCAGACTTCCAGTTCAGGAAGCAGCCATGAATATTCTGCATCCAGACTCGTATACCAGATAAGAGAACAACACCACGGCGGGTATCGGGCTCGGGTTGATGTGTATACAGAACAGGAGAGCCGTCATGCGCAGCCGCAACTTCACTATTCTTTGTCTTGGATTCCTCATCTCATCGTGTTCATCGGGAAAGTACTTCGAAGGACCGGATGAACACCTCGCCTTCAAGATCATTACACGATTTGAATCCAGCATTCCCGGATTCGACGGTTCGCTTTCTCAACCGATCTCATGTGATATCGATGAAAATGGACTGATCTATATCCTGGATCAGACCCGGGAACAGATCGTGGTTCTCTCTCCGGAACTGGAGGTCATCAGGTTGATAGGCGGATCCGGTGATGATTCCGATGTTCGCCTGCTGCCGATTGAAAACAATCCGAACCAGATCAGAGCCGGTGGAGGGATCATCGCCCACGCTGACATGATACGCGCAATCCAGGTGTTTTCTGCGGACGGTACCCTTATCACTACTTTTGAAACCGAGCATCAGGCTCGTGACCTGTCGGTGTCATCTGAAGGTCACATCTTCACGAGTACCATGGATCCGACATATCCCGTGGTCATCTATGACCGTAAAGGAAACGTTCTGGATCGATATGGTCCCGCTTTTATCCAGGCTTCCAGAGAGGAATTCGAGCGTGATATTCATCTACGAAGGAAGAATTATTCCCACCTCACGATCATGCCTGACCATACCATTATCCTGTTCAATCCCTACTGGCTCAGATTCCGTGTCTTCGACGACAGGAGAGAGTATTCCGATCGCCAGCTCGACCTTCTGAAACTTATCCGATCAGAGGAAGAGGACATCGGCGAACTCCTGTCGGAACATAAGGTTTTGTATATGGAATGGTCTCCGGAGCGGATCAACAGTCTGCTGCGTCGAGGGGAATGGAGATCAGAAAACTGGGGGGGGATGGTGCCTTGGCGTATCGCTCTCGATATGGTATCAGATGGCGATGATCTGTGGCTGTTCAGCGGACAACGGCTGATCCAGTGCGATGACAGAGGAAGAGTCCGTCGGCTGATCGATACCGATCTGGAAGGCTACTGGGGGATTGCGATCCACGAGGGAATGATCGTGCTCTGCAGTCAATCCGATGGATCCCTGGCTATCGGGCGACTTCCTCCACACTGATAAAACCTCACTCATTCTCGGACCATTCCACCCGGCTCTCCGCAAGGACCAGATCTTTCTCAGGTGATACGGCCGCATACAGCTCGGCCAGCTTCTCAACAGTGGGAACCGAGCGACCCTGTTCGTACCGAGCATACGCGTTATGTGATTTCGCACCGAGCCGTTCAGCTACCTGCTTGAGACTCAATCCCGATTTCAACCGCTCCTGTTTCAGAAGAAAAGCAATGAGAACGGCCGAATCAGAAGCCTCGATCTCAAAATAATCGTCTTGTCCGGGATACACCTCGATCCTGAAACCTTCCCGATCCACCAGAGACTCGATCGCATCAGCGATCATGTCATAGGCATCCTGCTCCGAGAATCCTTGGGTCATAACATCCAGGATCGGAACCTCGATGATCCAGTACCGACCATCCCGGTACACGCTGCCGCTCAATCTCACCAATCGTCTCCTTCGGCTTTTCTCAGGATCGATCTGGCCACCGGTTCCTTGATCTCATTGTACCGTGGAACAGACACGATCTTCTCACCATCAGTCCATATGTCGTGCCGTGAGCCGTGACGCTTGAATCGCCAGCCCATGCCGCGCAGCCGTTTCTCCAGGCCGCGCCGCTTCATGACAGCATTACACATATACGTGTAAGTGTCAAGCCGGAGTGTCCTCCGGGGGGCTGTGTACAAGCCGGGAGCTACGGGGCTGCTCCCGGAAGGGGGGCTATGGGAGGGGGGCCGAGTCGATCAGAGCCGGTAGCGCCGTCCCTGTACGATCACGTCGGTGGCCTTGCCGGTGAGGGTCTTGCCCACCCAGGGTGAGTTCACGCTCTTCGATTCGAAGCCTTCGGCGTCCACGGTCCATTCGAGGTCAGGATCGAAGACGGTGACGTTGGCTTCACTTCCCCGTTTAAGGGTGCCGGCCGGCAGGTTGAACACTCCCGCGGCGTTCGAACTCATCAGCGCCACGGCTGCCGCAAGGTCGATCACGCCCGGTTTCACCAGCTCGGTGATCACGACGGCCAGTGCCGTCTCCAGGCCGGTGATGCCGAAGGCCGCATCCTCGAAGGTGGTGTCTTTGTCATCCAGGTGGTGGGGAGCGTGGTCGGTCGCGATGAAATCGATAATGCCGTCCCTGATGCCGCGCCGCAGGGCCCGAACGTCGGCCTTCGTACGAAGCGGTGGCGACATCTTCCAGTTGGGGTCGAGCCCGGAGGCCTTCACATCTTCTTCAGACATCGTGAGGTGGTGGGGGGTTACCTCGCAGGTCACATGGACACCCCGCTTCCGGGCGTCCCGGATGAGCTGCAGGCTCTTCGCGGTGCTGAGGTGGGCGATGTGGAGGTGTCCGCCGGTGTACTCGGCGATGAGGATGTCCCGGGCGACCATCACATCCTCGGCGATCCCGGGCATGCCCCGCACGCCGAGCAGGGCAGACATCTGCCCCTCGTGCATCGAGCCGAGCACGGTGAGGGCCGTATCTTCGGCGTGTTCGATAATCGGAACCCCGAGCATCCGGGCGTACTCCATCGCCGTCCGCATCAGGTGGCTGTCCCTGACCGGATCGCCGTCGTCACTGAAGCCGATGGCCCCGCACTCCACAAGTTCGGCCATCTCGACCAGAGCCTTCCCTTCCCTGCCGGGAGAGATGGCGGCGATCGGCCAGACGGTGAATTTCGCCTGGGCCGCCTTCTCAAGAATCAGCCCCACGGCGGCGGCATTGTCGATCGCCGGATCGGTGTTCGGCATGCATGCCACACCGGTGAATCCGCCCGCGACAGCCGCGCGGCTCCCGGTCAGCACCGTTTCCTTGTGCTCGTATCCCGGCTCCCTGAGATGCACGTGCAGGTCCAGGAGTCCCGGGCAGACGACCCTCGACTTCGCGTCGATCACGGTTCTGAAGCTCTCCGCCGCACTGCGGGGGACTCTGGCGAGGGATTCGATCCGCCCCCGCCCGATCACCACATCGGTTACCCTGTCGATATCCTGGGACGGGTCGATGACCCTTCCGCCTTTGATGAGAATGTCAGCCACCGGTCACAGTTCCTTGTGAATGGTATTCTAGTGTCCTATCACGTGACAAACGTCGGTACCGAGAGTGACGCCGTGCTTGACCGGCAAGGCGTGGCGACGAGGCATAGCGGTGGCTATGTACACCGTTCCGGCGCCTCAGCCGGCCACCGTTTCTTTTTGCGGCGCGAGAAGCACCAGGCAGGCCATCCGTATCGCAACACCGTTCGTCACCTGCTGCAGGATGACCGAGCGCGGGCCGTCCGCGACGTCGGTATCGATCTCCACTCCCCGGTTGATCGGACCGGGATGCATGACCAGCAGGTCCTTCTTCGTCTTCTCCAGGCGCTCGCGGGTGAGGCCGAATGTCCGGTTGTATTCCCGGAGACTGGGGATAAGACCTCCCTCCTGGCGCTCGAGCTGGATCCTCATCACGTTCACCACATCGGCATCAACCAGCGCTTCATCAAGATCGTCGTAGATCTCGACACCGAAGGCGGCTGCTCCCACGGGTATCAGGCTCGGAGGACCGCACACGGCCACCGACGCTCCGAGGGCCTTCAATCCCCAGATATTGCTCCTGATGACGCGACTGTGCCGGAAGTCACCCACCATGAGCACCCGCAGACCCTTGAAGGACCTCTTGAGGTGCTGCCGCATGGTGAGCAGGTCGAGGAGCCCCTGGGTCGGGTGTTCGTGGCAGCCGTCACCCGCGTTCAGGATGATCGCGTCGGTCACTCTGGTCAGATAATCGGCCGCGCCTGAATGACTGTGTCTGATCACGACCATGTCGATCTTCATCGCCTCGATATTGCGGATCGTGTCCTTCAGGGTCTCGCCCTTCTTGGTGCTCGAAGTGGATGTGCTGAAATTCACCACATCGGCGTTGAGTCTCTTCTCGGCCATTTCGAAGGAGAGCCGGGTCCGGGTCGATGCCTCGTAGAAGAAGTTCAACACCGTTACGCCGGTGAGAGTCGGCACCTTCTTGATCGGACGCTCAAGGATCTCCCGGAAGGAATCAGCCGTGTCAAGAATCAGGCGGATATCGTCTGCCGGCACACCTTCAAGGCCCGTCAGATGTTTGATCGACAGCTGCGTCTCACTCACTCGCTGTTCTCCGTTCATGCTGGGGCGTCGATGAGGTATACGGCATCCTCGCCGTCCACCTCGTTCAGCCTGACCAGGATCTCCATGCCTTTCTCAGTGGGCGTCTCCTGGCCGATAAAATCGGCCCGGATCGGCAGGTCGTGCTGCTGCCGATCGACCAGCACCGCCAGTCGGATCACCAGCGGCCGGCCGTAATCCATCAGACTGTCGAGGGCGGCCCTGACCGTTCGGCCGGTAAAGAGCACATCATCCACCAGGACAAGGGTTCTGCCGTCGACATCAAAGGGAATATCGCTCACGCCGACTACCGGGGTTTTCTCCCGAGCGCGAAAGTCGTCGCGGTAGAGGGTGATGTCGAGCACCCCCACGGGCACGTCGCACTTCTCGCTTTTCGAGATGTATTCCGCGATCCGCTTTGCGAGCGGCACACCGCGCGTCTTGATACCGATCAGGGCCATATCCCCTGCTCCTTCGGTATCTTCGATGATCTCGCGCGCGATCCGTTCAAGCGCCTGCCCGAGCTGGGCGGCATCCATGATCGTAGCTCGCGTCTGGGGGCTCTTTTCTGGAGGACTCGCTGTCATGGCACTGGTATCCAGGGCTTTCCGGGTACAAAAAACCTCCACGCCCCGGAGGCGGGAGGTCGATCACTCAGGTTATGTCCTTCGTATAGGCAGCATCAGCCCTCACTTTATGCATCCTCTCCTGCCCGGTCAAGGATTCTTGTATAGTATCAGCTGGTTGAAACCATGTATAATTGCCTGATGGATCGACACCCGTACAGACCTCCTCCCTCCGTCATAATCTCTCTGCTTGTATTGATTCTGCTCACCGTCACCTCCAATCTGCCGGGCTGTCAGACCGGAAGGAACGCAATGGACCTCTCGATCCTCATTCCGGAAACCGTCGGAACCTGGTCTCCCACAGCTGATTACCCCGATTCAAGGTACGATCAGCAGACGATCTTCGACTACATGAACGGTGCCGGGGAGGTGTTTCTCTCGTTCGCGTTTCAGGGGATGTTCGTCCGCCACATGGAAAAACCGGACGAACAGCTGACCATCGAGCTGTACGACATGGGAAATCCGGCAGACGCGTTCGGAATATTCGCACGAAGCCGGTCGGGAGACGACATCGGGATCGGTCAGGGATCGCAGTACTGGTCAGGGCAGATCAACTTCTGGAAGGATCGGTATTACATCAGCGTGTTCACGCTCATGGAGACGGAGGAGTCGAAGAACGACGTATTCGATCTCGCCCGGGCCATTGCGGCGAACATCCCCGATGAGGGCCAACTGCCAGCCATCCTCTCCTTTCTGCCCCCTGAAGATTTGCGCGAGGAGACGATCCGGTACTTCCACCTGCATACCGACCTCAACCGCTACTACTTCATCTCCGACAACAACCTCCTCGGACTCGACCCGACCACCGAAGCCATCATCGCCAATTACGAACGGGGTGAGGAGTACCGGTATCTGCTGGTGGTCCGGTATCCTGATCCGGAGCGGGCTGGTGAGGTCTTCACGACCTTCCACGACACCTGGCTGCCGGAAGTGGGTGAGGATGGCGCTGTTGAGATCGAGGATGGACTGTGGTCCTCAGCCGTTCTGGCGGGACCGTATATCATTTCGGTGTTCGACGCGAAGTCGGCGGAGAGCGCCCGTGAGCTTCTTGCTGCCACACAGGACCGCATTGAAGGAGTTGTTCAATGAGTGAAGAAAGAATCCGTACACGCAGGGACTTCGTGAAGGAAACATCGTTCGGCGTCGCAGGCATGACCCTCGGGTTGTCCGCCGCCAGAGACATTCTCCCCGGTTCCCGGCGGAACTCGAAGGTGGTCCTTGTCAGGCACAAGGATGTTCTGGATGAGGAGGGCGCGATCGACCGTCCCATCCTTGAGCAGATGCTCGATGACGCGGTGACCACCCTCTTCGGAAACGATGATCCGGCCGCCTGCTGGAACTCACTGCTCAAACCAACCGATGTCCTGGGCATCAAGACGAATGTCTACCCGCCTCTGCCCACACTGCCCGAACTCAATGAGATGCTCAAGCAGCGGGCGATGGCGGTCGGAATCCCCGAGGAGAAGATATCGACCCGCGACCGGGGCGTTCTGCAGGACCCGATCTTCCAGAACGCTACCGCGCTCATCAACGCACGGCCTCTCAGGGCCCACGACTGGTCGGGCATCGGCGGATGCATCAAGAACTTCATCCTCTTCGACCGGCCCGCCGACTGGCACGACGACTCGTGCGCCGACCTGGGGGCCATCTGGAACCTGCCGGTGTGCAAGGGGAAATGCCGCCTGAACATTCTGGTGGCGATGACTCCTCTCTTTCATTCGATCGGCCCTCACCGGTACGCCCCCGACGCCATCTGGCAATACAAGGGGATGTTCGTGAGCACCGATCCCGTGGCGGTCGACGCCCTCGGGGTGAAACTAATGGAGGAGATGCGCAAGGCGTTCTACGAGCGGCCGCCGCGCGGCGGGACCTCGACCAAGCATGTCGGCCTCGCGGACACGCGGCACGGTCTCGGCGTGGCGAACCTGGATGAGATCGAACTGATAAAGATCGGGTGGATGGAGGATGTGCTGATCTGAAGTTCCTGAGCCCCTGAGCCCCTGACTTCGACCGGCAGGCGCCAACTGACAACTCCTGCACGGCGGATGAAGCGGTATCTGGACTGGAGAAACCCATGAAGAAACTGACTCTGACTTTTTGCGTTCTTTTGCTATGCGCATCGACTGGTATGGCGCAATCCGTTGATGGCCGGTCAGCAGACGGTCTGAAGGTGTTCATCTCGGTCGATATGGAAGGGATCACCGGTGTGGTGAACTGGGAAGAGGTGAGCCGGGACGGAAAGGATTACGACTACTTCCGCCGGATCATGACGCTGGAGACCAACGCGGCGATTGAGGGGGCGATCACGGCAGGGGCGACGCACATCGTGGTCCGTGACTCGCACGGCTCTGCCCGCAACATCCTGCCCGAACTGCTCGACAGGCGCGCGCTCCTGCTCAGGGACTGGTCTGGTGGACCAAAGAGCATGATGGAGGGAATCGACGAAACCTTCGACGCGGTCGTCTTCATCGGTTACCACGCTAAAGCCGGCACCCCCGACGCCCTGCTCGAACACACCATGACCGGCAACGTCATGAACATCTCCATCAACGGGATTTCAATGCCCGAGGCGGGTATCAACGCCCTCATCGCGGGCCACTACAACGTTCCCGTGGCGTTCGTGGCGGGTGACAGAGCCATCAGCGAACAGTGTTTCGAACTGTTTGGAGAGATCGGATCGGTAGCGGTGAAGGAGGGGATCGGCGCGGCAGCCCTCAATCTCCACCCCGCAGTGGCCCGGGAGAAAATCCAGAGCGGGGTCACGGATGCCCTGCAGAACCTGGGCCGATACCGTCCCTATAAGTTGCGGACGCCCTTCACCATGGTCCTGACGCTCAAAGAGGAGACCACCGTCTACCCGGGGCAGTACTATCCCGGCGCTGAACGGACCGGTGACTGGGAAATCACCTACCGCAGTGATGAGATCATGGATGTGATACTGGCGTTCGCGAAGCTGCGTTCCGGTTATTAAAGAGCCGGGCTCCTCCCTCGGCGACCAGAGCGCCCAGGAATATGAGCCCACCTCCCGCATAAGCGGGCCCGGTCAGCATCTCGCCAAGGAGGAGGAAGGCGAAGAACGCCGCCAGCGGGGTCTCGAGAGTGATGATCACCGCTGCCCGGGTCGCGGTGATGAACCGCTGCCAGTGGATCTGCATGGCCAGGGTGACCGCCGCCATGGTTCCCAGTACCAGCCATCGCCAGATGAAGGGCCAGCTCAATTCCACCGCGGGTGATTCGAGCAGGAAGAGAGCGGGTACGCTGATCGCGAGGATCCCGATCCCCTGAATGAGCGTGAGGACGCGGGTATCGTGGCTGGCGGTGAACATCTCCACGAATACGATATGGAACGCGAAACAGATCGCCGAACCAAGCGTGAGCAGGTCACCCCAGTTGAATCCCGCTCCCGACGGTGAGGCAAGGACCCAGAGACCCATCGTGCAGATAACCACCCCGATGATCGAGGTGGTCTTAGGCAGAGTGCGCCGGATTACGATCACCAGCAGGGGCACGATCACCACCCACAGTCCCATGATGAAGCCCGACATGCTCGCCGTTGTCAGCTCGAGACCGATCGTCTGCAGGATGAAACCGCCACCCAGCAGGCCCCCCAGAGTGAGCCCCCTGAGCCACGTTCCGGGCTGTGTATTATTTTTTACTTTATTTTTCCAGAGGACCCCCCAGATGGCCCCTGCGAGCACAAACCTGAAGATTACGAAGAGAATCGGGGTTGTATAGGCCAGGGCCCCTTTTGCCAGGGCAAAGGAGGATCCCCAGAGGATGGCGATGCTCAGAAAGACGATATCTGCCTGGGTGGAACGTCTCATGGCAGGCCAAGGTAGTGCCCGCACGACCGGTTTCAACCAGTAAAAAGGAGCAGGGGCCGAAGCCCGTGCTCCTTTTTAACTGTCCGGCTTTTTGTTGATGCCTGTTGTAATGCAGTCCGGCTAGTTGACAGCGCTCTTCAGGGCCTTGCCGGCCTTGAACTTCGGAACATAGCTGGCCGGGATGTTGATCGAATCTCCGGTCCGCGGGTTGCGGCCTACACGGGCCTTCCTGTGTGATGTCGAGAACGTCCCGAATCCGACGAAGGTCACCTTTTCGCCCTTCTTCAGGGAAGTGGTGATCCCATCAAATGCTGCGTTGATAGCTGCTTCGGCCTTGGATTTCGAAATCCCAGCCTCATCGGCTGCCATCGCGACGATTTCCTTCTTCGTCATGCTTTCACCTCCTGGGGGTCGATAGTAATCCTCTCCCAACAAAAGCCTGCCTCTATCTTAGGCAGCGGTTGAGAAAAGTGTCAAGTCGCTATCCCGCGAAAACCCGCGTCAGTAAACGGTTCTTCGCTGTTCGTACTTGATCTCAGGGATATCTTTGATGGCGATCACGAACCAGTATCCCCTGCCCGGTCCGGTTGGTACAACCTGCAGTCGAGCCTCCCAGCAATGCAGGTCCCGATAGATGTTGAACGACATCCTGACAAGTTCCTTGCGGGCGAAGTCGTATCGACTTGTTACAGACAACGTCCACTTCGGAATGTTCGCTGTCAAAGAGCCGTCCAGACTGTGCGTCGGGACCTCACTGCTCCTTCTCCAGGAGTAGTTGTGGCTCACTGCCAGGTTCCAGCTTCTGCCGCCGGCACGGGCCCGATCGGCGCTCGGGGATTTGAGCCTTCCAGCGTCTCGCGTCGGGACCCCGAATGGAGCTTCTTCCTCCAGAATCTCCGTCTCGGGCACCTCAACGATCTCTCCGCTCTCAGGCTCCTCCTCCCCGGCTTCACCGGCCCTGGCCCTTCTGCCAAACCAACCGGCCACCGTCCTGTTGTCCAGACGCAACGAACTTCGGTAGCTGGCCGTCATCATGATCGGCTTCTGCCGGAACGTGTCGGTGCCGGGTTCGTAGAACGAATGCAGTGCTCTCAGCTGTAGATTCAGTACTCGCCCGGCTTTCGTAATCAGTGAAGTGTTTATATCCGACAGTTTCCGGCCCTCCGCGCGGGCGTTGTACGATCCGGAAGTGGTGATCCTGGCCAGTTCGAACTGCTTTTCCTCCTCTCCAACCCACCGTTTCATCTGGAATGTCTGGTTGAGGCTGTAATTCAGTCTCTGCTGTCCGCCGGGATTTCCTCCATAGAGGGATGGGAGATCGTCATCGTCGAAGTGCGAGAAGTCGGGAGCATAGGTCAGCGAAAGGCTCGGTTCCACCACGTGCCGGAAGGCCACGTTGGCTCCGAAGGGGCGATCGAGGATCCCGTATATCTTTGCGCTGGCCCGAAGTGATGAGTTCCAGAGGAAGCGACGCTGGAACCCGTCCCGGGCGGTATCACCGAAATACCAGGCCTCCCGGGCCGAGAATGATGGCTGGAGGTTGAGCCAGCCGAAGACCTTTCCTGAATAGGTGAGGTTCGTTTTCTGCTCCATTCCGATCTGCTGGGTGATCGAGTCCCGTTCGGCGGCCGTCCCCATGTCCTGGAGTTCGTTCCTGATCGAGGACCTGAGCGACATGCTGTAGTCGATGTAGAAATTCTCGTACCACTTCGGCAGCGCGCTCTCCTCCACACGCCCCGTCGAGAAGCCGAATCCGGAGAGACCACCCGGCCCGCTGCCCTCCCGGCTCTGCCCGGTGCCGCCGAAGAGCGGTCGACGGGAGATCCGGTAGGTGGCGGTGGGCAGCTGGGTATCAGTGATGCCGCGATCGAGGTAATTGGTCTGACTCAGCGCCACAGAGAGGTTGCTGCCGTTGGAGAACCGCTTCGAGAGGTTCGCGTTGCTCCTGAGTACCCTCTGCAACCGTCGCTCGAGATCATCTGAGAGCCTTTTGTTGAAGTCGGAGGAGGAGGAGAAATTTCCCCGGGCCGAGATACGCAGCGTGGGATTGATCGTCTGGCTGTGGTTGAACCGTGTCTCCCATCGCCGGACACCTGTCTGGCGATCGTTGTTATAGGTGGTCTCGATGTTCCCATTGACCATGTACCGCCATTTGTACCGTACGCGCCCCCGAACGATCACACCGACTTTCTGGGTGAAATCCGCCACCAGACGGGCATCGAAGTGCTCACTCGGCGCCCAGTAGTACCCGAGTCCCCTGAGAGTGACCCCCGTCAGGTTGTTGTTGGAATACTGCGGCATCAGGAGACCCGACTGCCGGCCCGATCTGATCGACTTGATGATGAAGGGCAACGGCGGGAAGATTTCGAGGTTCAGCAGGGGAATCGTGAAGAGTCTGGGCGGGATCTGAATACCGAGAAGATGGAACCGGATCCCCTTCGCGATCATTTTGTCATCGGGGATGATCTTCATCTGCTTCGAGGAGAACCAGTAGTGGGGATCATCGAGCTCGCAGGTGGTGAACCGGCTGTCCAGTATGGTTAGATAATCGGGATCCGATCGATAGGCATTGATCTCCGAGCCGTAATAGTAACCGAACTCATACGTTGTCCGTCCGCCGTAGATCTTGCCCCGATTCGACCTGAGATCGTAATACATCCGCTCTCCCACCATATCGGTGCCGCCCTGCTTGAAAAGGGGCAAATGGAGCGGTTTGCCCTCCCCGGTAGCGGAGGTGTCGGGCAGGGGGAACGCAGATATCAGCTCCCGTTCATTGTCGAAGATGATGATACCGGCACGCATCTCGAAATCCTGCGTACGCACCCAGGCCGGCTCCTCGGGTGACCCCGTGAAGGTGGTCACCGTGCCGTCGCTCTCAAGTGATGTCCAGCCGGTTTCCAGGCTGTCCTGGATCGAACTCCGCTGTCCCTCCACGGCAAGGATTGTGTCAGGAGACGGGACGGCGATCGTATCCTGCCGGGCGGTGACCGGTCTCTCCTGCAGAGAAGTGATTCCCCGTGCTTCCACCGGCATTCCCAGCAGGAACGCCGTCAGAAGCAGGACCGGGATACCGGTTACCCTGATGCGGTCAGTTCCGGCCATAAGGCGAGAGCCCCCGCGCCGGCGGTACCTGCACGGGGTCCCAGTGTAGCGGTGATGATGGGAACGACCCTCGCGGCACCCGACATCGCGTGGTTTCCCACCGTCCTCCTGATGACATCGAATAGTGGCGGACCGGCCTGGGCAATACCGCCGCCCACCAGGATACAGTCGGGGTCGAACACATTGATAAGTGAGATGAAGGCGATACCGAGCCATCTCCCCATCTCGGCCAGGACCGCCCGGGCGACAGGATCACCATCAGCGGCCGCCAGCCCGATCTCCTCCACCGTGATGTCATCGGGATCGAGCTGTGCGAGGGGGCCGGTTCGATCGATCTTCGTCAGGAGTTCCCGGGCGCGGCGGATGAGCGCGGAAGCTCCTACGAACTGTTCCAGACACCCGCGGTTTCCGCACGGGCATTCAGGACCGTCGGGAACGATCACCATATGGCCGATCTCACCGGCGAATCCCTCCGCGCCGTCGTAGAGCCTGCCATCAACCACCAGCGCTCCCCCCACTCCCGTACCGAGGGTGATCATGATGAAGTTCCTGAAGTCCTCACCGGCGCCGAACTTGAGCTCACCTATCGCGGCTGCATTCACATCATTGGCAAGATAGACCGGCAGAGGTGTCATCTGCACCAGCCTGTCACGCAGGGGGAAGTCATCCCAACCCCTGAAATTGGGGGATTTGTGGATCCTGCCGGTGGAGCGCTCGATACTGCCCGGACTGCCGACCCCCACACCGATCGGATGCAATCCACGCTCTTCCGCCAGTTCGGTGAGTCGATCGATCTCGTTTCTGAGGTTCTCGAGCAGATAATCGGACCCGGCCATCCGGTCGATGATGACACGGTTGAATCCATTGATGCTGCCATCACTGCTCACAAGACCGCTCTTGATCGCAGATCCACCCAGATCGATGCCTATGGCCCGGATGAGATCATCACTGTTCATCGAGTACCGCTTCCTTCCCTGCTGTGATCCGGCACCGAAACACGTCCTTTCCCCCCGGTTGCGTCAACGATCCGTTCACGCAGCTGATCGTGATCCTGAACGCGAACTGAAAGGTCGATCATGGCCGAGGCACCATCAACCGACTGATCATGATACGTTACATCGAACGCGGACAACACTCTGTGGATGTCCCCTATCCGTTCCACCGGAACCGTCACCGTGAGCATCCGGCGGCGGATCTCCTCCACGACTTCGGCCTCTTCGACAGCCGCCGCCATGGCGCCGCGGTACGCGCGGATCAATCCTCCCCTGCCCAGCTTCGTGCCGCCGAACCACCGCACAACCACCCCCAGCATGTTCCAGAGGTCCCCGGAGCGCAGGGCGCTGAGGATGGGGACGCCTGCGGTCCCCGACGGTTCACCCGCATCAGAAGACGCCTCTCCCGGTTCCGGTTCCGAGAGCAGTCGCCACGCCCAGCAGACATGGGTCGCGTCACGGTATCGCTCACGCAGCTCTTCCAGGCGCCGCTGCGCGGCCATCCGGTCACGGCACGGTTCCAGAATCGCCAGGAACCTGCTCCCCTTCACCCTGGTAACGGTTTCTGAGGGGGCATCACAGGTTCGGAATGTGAACAGTGTCATGTCACGTGACATGGCACAAAGGCCCGTCGCTCCTCGAACGCCGGGCCCTCTCTTCCCGGTACTCCCGCTGATTTCTCGGGCAGTGGTAATGCTCCTGTCGGTTTATTCGATCACGTAACTCTCACCCACCTGCAGCACCACACCGTTGACGCCGACCTTGTCGACTCCTGCCGCGAACTCTTCGGGATCGGTGTCGATCACTTCCCATGTTCCATAGTGCATCGGGATCGCGGTCTTGGGTTTCAGGTACTGCGCGGCGGTGATGGCGTCCTCTATTCCCATCGTGAAGTTGTCTCCAATCGGCAACAGCGCGAGATCAATGCGATTCCGGTCACCGATCAGCTTCATGTCGAGGAAGAGCCCCGTGTCACCGGCATAGTAGACGCACTTCATCTCCGTCTTGAGCAGGAAGCCGCATGGATTCCCGAGGTAGAGCGGCCGACCGCCATCCTCGATCAGGGCCGATCCATGGTGAGCGATCGTGAGCTGCAGACGCCCCCATGGGAAGTCGAAGCCCCCGCCGATGTGCATCGGGTGCACCGTAGCACCCTGCTCACCGCACCAGGAGGCAAGTTCGAAAGGCGCGACGATGGTCGCGCCGGTACGAGCGGCAATCGCGATGGCGTCGCCCAGGTGGTCACTATGCCCATGTGAGAGGAGGATGAAATCCGCCTCCACTTCATCAGCTCCCATTTGCGCGACAGGTGATCCGGTAAAAAAGGGATCCAACACGATCTTCGTCCCGTCGATATCGATGGTGTAACAGCTGTGTCCGTGCCAGGTCACGGTGATCATCGTTTCTCTCCTGCTTTCAGGCACACGCACTCTCAATGAACGTGTGTTAATGATTTATTGTCCGGGAGCCGTTCAGCGCTCCCCGCGATAGTACGCTTCGTAATCTTCCACATCGAGTCTGCTGCCGATGATCAGGGGCACCCGCTGATGGATACTCTCAGGAACGATATCCAGGATGCGTGCATCACCGGTTGATGCTCTTCCGCCCGCTCCTTCAACCACAAAGGCCAGTGGCGCGGCCTCGTAGAGCAGGCGGAGTTTACCGTGCGGCTGATCGGGATTCTTCCCGTTCTCCGGGTAAAGGAAAATCCCCCCGTAGAGGAGATCCCGATGGAAATCGGACACCAGACTGCCCACGTACCGGCAGAGGTAGGGCCGGCCATCACCCTCCGATTTCAGGTATTCGATATAGCGCCTCGTATTCTCCCCCCACCATGGCCTGTACCCCTCGTTGACACTCAGGATCCTTCCGCGCTCGGGGATCCTGATATCGGGATGGCTCAGGATGAATTCCCCGAGGCTCGGATCGAGAGTAAAGCCGTGCACACCGCCAAGGCGGGTAGCATAGACCAGTATCGTGGATGAGCCGTAGATCACATATCCCGCCCCCACCTGCTCGCTCCCGGGGTGGTGAAAGAGATTCTCTTCCTGTGTTCTCTTGCCCGACAACCGCCGATAGATGCCGAACACCGTACCAACCGGGATGTTGGCGTCAGTATTCGATGATCCATCAAGGGGATCGATGCAGACCAGGTAGCGCCCACGGGACTCAGATCCCGGAACGTGTATGATATGTTCATCCTCTTCTGAAACGATGGCGGCCACCCGACCACCGCGCTTCAGGAATTCCACGAAGACGGTCTGCGCGAAAATATCCAGTTTCTTGACCGCTTCACCCTGAATGTTTACCTCACCCGTCACACCCAGGATATCCGCGAGTCCCGCCCGCCTGACCTCCCGTGACACGATCTTGGCCGCAAGGGCGATTTCACAGAGCAGACCGGAGAATTCACCGGTAGCCTCGGGGATATTCCTCTGCCCTTCGTGGATGTGGTTCTCGATGCTGACGATTCGATCTACTCTGTCGTCCATCTTTCCAGCCATGCCTATAACCCGTATTCCATAATCCGCGGATCAGTATTCGATGTCATGGTGCTGCATCCGAGAGTAAAGGCGACGCCGGGTCATGTGCAACAGCCTCGCCGCTTCGCTCTTGTTTCCCCCCGCCTTTCTCAACGCCTCAAGGATGTGCTGTTTCTCCAGGTCTTCGATATCCACCCCTCCCTCCGGAATTGTCACGCGTGGCGCATCCTCACGGTGCACCGGAATCGCCTCGAGATGTGAGATGAACCGGGCGGTTATCTCCTGGCCGGGGCCCGCCAGGATCGCGGCTCGCTCGATGACGTTCTCCAGTTCCCGGACATTGCCGGGCCACCCGTACTCCTGCAGGATCTTCACCGCGTCCGGTGCCACACCTCCCGCCTGCAATGAGGACGCGAAGTGACCGGCCAGAAGAGGGATATCTTCAGCACGCTCCCGCAGCGGTGGAAGGAGGATGGGAAAGACGTTCAGCCGGTAATAGAGGTCTTCCCGGAATTCTCCCCGCGAGATCTGTTCCTGCAGATTCCGGTTCGTGGCCGCGAGTACGCGCACATCGACGTTGATCGTCCCGCTCCCCCCGAGTCGTTCCAGCGATCGCTCCTGCAGAACCCTCAGCAGCTTCACCTGAGCCTGTCCGGTGAGCTCCGAAACCTCATCGAGGAACACCGTGCCGCCGTCAGCGAGTTCGAACCTGCCGAGCCTTTTGCGGTCGGCGCCGGTGAAGGCGCCCTTCTCATGCCCGAAGAGTTCCGACTCGATGAGGGTGTCGGGGATCGCGGCACAGTTCACGACCACGAAAGGAGACCCTGCCCGGTGACTCGTCGCGTGGATCGAGCGCGCGATCAGTTCTTTCCCGGTTCCCGTCTCCCCTTCAATGAGGACGGTGGTATCCTGATCCGCAACCTTCCCCACCAGTTCGAATACGTCCCGCATCGCCGCTGATTCACCAAGGATCGTTACCTCACCGGTGCCCAGGTTCTCACGGAGTTGAACGTTTTCAAGGACGAGCCGCCGCCGGGAGTCGATCCGTTCAACCATGATGAGGAGTTCGTCCATCTCGAACGGCTTGATCAGGTAATCGTACGCTCCCTCCTTCATGGCACTTACGGCAGTCTGGGCGGACGCGTAAGCGGTCATGAGGACCACCGCAGTCTCCGGTGATCGTTCTCTTACGGCCCTCAGGAGGGCGAGGCCGTCCATACCCGGCATACGGAGGTCGGTCAGGACCAGATCGAAGTCGTACCTGTCCACCAGTTCGAGGGCCATGGCACCATCACTCGCCGTGGAAACCGTATGATCATGCTCCTCCAGTTCCATCTTGATCAGACCCGCCATGCGGGCTTCATCATCAACCACGAGTATACGTGACATCCGTCAGGCCTCCTTGGTCAGGCAGCGCCACCCTGTTCAACCGGGAGTCGAAGCACGAATCGCGCCCCACCCTCCGGGGAGGTCTCCACGGTGACCTCTCCTCCGTGAGCGTGGACGATATCGTTCACGATGTAGAGTCCGAGTCCGTTTCCATCCGCGCGAGTGCTGAAGAAGGGATCGAAGATCCGTTCCCTCAGACCCTCGGGGATACCGGGCCCGGTGTCCTCGACCCCGACCAGCAGATCACCGGCTCCCGTGTCGGTGGAACCACGGCGCGCGAAGAGGGTGATAACCCCCTCTGTACCCATGGCCTCCACCGCGTTCCAGCAGAGATTCAGCAGAACCTGTCTCAGGAGGTCGGGATCGCCCTGGAAGACGGGCAGCCCATCCTCGATCTCGACCTTCACCGTTATCCCGGCACGCGGTTCACTCCGTTCAAGCGCAAGAGTGGTTGATTCGATGAGGTCATAGGGATCCACCTCTCCGATCCGCAGTGATCCGTGACGCGCGTATGTGAGATAGCGATCGGTCAGATCCTCCAGGCGCCCCGACTCCTCTTCGATGTACCGCACCATCTCGACCAGCTCCGGATCCACTTCCCGACGACCCCCACTCAGGTTATCGAACCACTTTGTCATCCGCCGGGCCGAGTACTTGATGATCCCCACCGGATTCCTGATCTCGTGCGCAACCTGACTGGCGAGTCTTCCCAGAGCCGCCATCCGGTCCTCCCGCTCAAGAGCCCTTCTGGCATGTCGGACCTGTGTCTGAAGACCGAGGTAGGTCGCCACGAGGAGGAGGAGCAGAAGGCCGGTGGCAAGCATACCGCTCAGCATTACCCCGCGGACGGTGCCCAGTACATCGAGGAAGTCGGCACTGGCCTCAACCACGAGTATCCCCACGACCTCCTCATCTCCCAGGATGGTGAACACCGGGGCGAACCCGCTTTTCAGATATATCGAACCGACGGGTATGGTCTGAGATACCGTGACGTCACGGATGGTGATCGCCTCCACAATGGCCTCACTATGGGTATCGAGGTGCGCGTATTCCCCTCCGACACGGTAGAGATCGCTCGAGGAATAGCCGACCACGAATTCGATCGGATCAAGCAGGAGGATCGCATCGAGCTCGTTTTCTTCCTGCACCTGTTTCAGGACCGGATCGATATAGAGAAGTTCGTTCTCATCGAACGTCCCCATTTCCGCCTGGAGGGCGTCACCCTGGACCGTACCGGTCGCGAGCAGTGTGCGGACCACCGAGGAGAGTCTTTCTCCCAGGTTCTCATCGAGGACCGCTTCGACCCGGTGATAGATCCACCAGTTGGCGATGGCGAGCAGCAGGAGCACGCTGACCATAAACAGAG